>Ga0272445_1000013_pt1 | contig 196423 bp, 175 predicted proteins | sample YNPCB0031_FD_194404 | JGI IMG/M metagenome (GOLD analysis project Ga0272445, IMG submission 194404) | Hot spring sediment microbial communities from Yellowstone National Park, WY, United States - YNP-CB-003-1 | ecosystem: Environmental > Aquatic > Thermal springs > Hot (42-90C) > Sediment...
AAGCTCGGCCTCCACGACCGGCAGCACATCCAGCGCGCCGCCGCCCACCAGCAGCGCCGCCGGCGCACTGTCCTGAACCATGAACGTCAGCCGCTCCGGCGGATAGGCCGGGTCCAGCGGCACATAGGCTCCGCCCGACTTCAGGATCGCCAGCAGACCCACGATCATCTCCGGGCTGCGCTCGATGCAGATCGCAACACGATCGTCCGGCTTCACGCCGAGCTTGCGCAGATGATGCGCCAGCCGGTTCGCCTGGGTGTTCAGCTCCGCATAGCTCAGCCGGCGCTCCTCATGCACCACCGCCACCGCATCCGGCGTCCGCTCGGCCTGCGCCTCGAACAGCTCGTGCACGCATGTATCCTGCGGATAATCCGCCGCCGTCGCGTTCCACTCCACCAGGACACGATGACGCTCCGCGTCCGGCTGCAACGGAATCCGGACGATCTGACGTCGTCCGTCACCTACCATTTCCTGAAGAACATTCACCCAGTACTGCGACCATCGCTCGATCGTAGCCTGATCGAACATCTCTGATGCGTAATCAAAGAAGCAAGAGATCTCGTCATCGACCGGTATCGCCGTTACGAACAACTCGATCTTAGGCCCACGCCCCGCCCCCATCGGCGTGCGCCCGAAACTAGTCAGCCGCAATCCTCCCCACGGCACGGACGCTGCGCCGCTCTCACCGCCGATCAACTCTGCCAAACCATCCTCACCTCGCGAGTTCTGCATCGCGAACAGGGTCTGACAATAAGGCTGAAGCGAAGATGCTCTCGACGGATTGAGACGCTCAACCAATTCTGCGAACGGATATTCCTGATTGATCATCGACTGTCGGGCAAGCCGACGTACCTGCTGCAGGAGTGCAGCCACGTCCATCTCTGCTGTGAGCACCGATCGTAAGACGACCTGATTGACAAACGTGCCAACAACATCCGCCCACTTCCGACGCCCTCGGCCGGGCATGATGGTTCCGACAGCAACACGCTCTTGGCCCGTGAGCCGGTGGAGCAAGGCGAAATATCCGGTCAACAGCACGACATACATTGATGAGCCTGTCACCCGCGCAAGCTCATTCAACGCTGAAGTGAGGTTGCGGTCGATCGTGACTCGCACGATGCCTCTGTCGGACAAATCTACATTCGAAGCCGCTTCTTTCGGCAGATCGAGGGGAGGAAACTCTTCAGTGAGCGCCTCCCGCCAATACTCGAGCTGGCGACGCGATTCGCTGCTCTTTAACCAACGCTCCTGCCATTCAACATATTCAAAGTACGCCGGCTTCTTGGCGATCGAGTTACTTGGTACCGCCTCGATGCTCCCGACATCCGCCTCGTACATCGAGCCAAGCTCGGCAATCAGACGCCACATCGACCACCCATCGAACACGAGGTGATCACAGATGATCTGAATGACTGCCTCTTCTTCGGCGCAATCGTAGACGACGACCCGGACCAACGGAGCCACGTCGAGATCGAAGGGCTTGCACCAATCATCCCTCAGAATATCTTCAAGTGCGTCTGAGCCGACTCCGCGCACATCCCGCCGCGAAACCGCGATCTCAGCTCCCCACTCGATTGTCTGTTTCGGCTCACCGAACGCGTCGATGAACCGGACGCACAACATTGGATGCTTGAGCCGCAGGACGTTCAAGACCCTATGCAGGCGCGCCAGATCCAACTCGCCGAAAATACGCGCGCAGAAGCTTATATTGTGTGTTCCCCGCGCGTGAGGATACAATTTATACGAGAACCAAAGGGAACGCTGGATTCGAGACAGAGGACTCCAAATCGAATCGCCAGAATTGCCTGCACGACGCTCCGGAACAAAGTTGCGATTCATCGACATCCCCTCAGCGTCAACGACAAAGGGGGTAGACTCGGCAGTCCAACCAATTACTACCGGAACAGCCCACCCAAGTTGCGAAGAGCGCTCTCTCCTCGGCCATTCTAAGAAAAGCGACGGCTTCGACTTGGGATGATCCTAACTTAGTCTTCATATCCAGAAGCTGACAGATCCAAACTACGCAATACAACCTTAAATAGAATATTATCGATTGATCGAGTAGAAATCTCGTCCTGCCAACAATGGCCGCAGCAACAGGGCTGCCGCAGACCGACAACGCCCAGCAGAAGCGCGCGATTACCCGAAGCGAAATCACCAGGGCGCGCGGCTACAACTATTGTCCCGCGCCAGATACTACGCGGATCTTGTTAGCTACCGGAAGCACTGCGTCGACATCACCCCTGAATTCACGCACGCTCGACACACTCTCTCCAATCGCCGACGACGGACAACGTGGATGTGCGGCGCGCAGACCCCGTCACGACGAGACTGGCAGTCTGCTGAAGAACCGGCGCGTGGTCACGGATCTCGGTGATGTTGCGTTCCGGACGAGAGACCGCTGTCGGCGCGATGATCTCCGCCACGGACGTGGCCTCATGCGCCAATCAGCTTGAGCATCCGGGCGACGTTAGAGCCGATCAGCTTGAGGAGGACATCGCTAGGCACACGGTCGCGACCCCGATGCTTGGCTTGGCGTATGGTTCCGTGCTGCTTGATCATGGCCAGACATGGACGGGGCGATATCCGTACCTCACCCGTGTCTGACAGACGTCCTTGATCCGATTCTTGAGAGCCGCCTGGTCGCCACGCTTGGACTTGTAGACGTACCGTGCGCGATCGATCCGAAGTGCCGAACAGGCCCGCCTGATCGAGACCTTCCAGTCGTTCCGCACCTTGTCGACAAGCTCACGCTTGCGGCCAGGCTTCAGAGCTTGTTTTGAGAGCACATCCTGCAGCATGGCCTTTGCCTCCACCAGGATCGGCACGCGGACACCGCACGCCTTGCGGCGGGTACGGCGCTTGCGCACTGCGAGCCCTTCCTCCCGGTAGAGCCGGTGGATCCGATTGATCCCGGACGGCTCGCCCTCACGCGGCAGCAGGATGAACAGCCGCCGATAACCGAAGCGCCGCCGCTCGCAGGCGAGCTCACGCAAGCGCCGCCGAAGCCCGGTGTCAGGTGGCCGACGGAATCCGTGCGCTTCGACCTCAAGGATTTACAACCGGATCGACCGTGGCTATGCGGCAACGATCCACAAGGCGCAGGGCATGACTGGGGACCGCGTCCATGTGCTGGCGATGCCGGGCATGGACGCCCACAGCCGCTGGATCGCAGATCCGGTCGGATGGCGACCCAGAGATCGATTCCCAGACTCAGGCCACAACCAGAGGCTCGAGTCGTGATGAACACGAAATAGCTTGGTCCGGGTGCAATCAGGAGACGTGACTACCCGCCGTCGTGCCATCCCGCAATTGCGGCTTCGGAGCTCTTGGGCCGTCGACCGAGCGGTACTGCGAAGCGCGGATGATGCGTCGGCAGATTTTTCCGACGGACTTGGCAACAGCAGTGCTTCGCTCGCGTGTGGTTGCTGGACGGTAACCAGCCCGAGCGGTCAGTGCGCGGAACTTCACGCAAGTCATTGATTTCATTGGTACAGTTGGGTGGGCTCGAACCACCGACCTCCTGTTCCACAGACAGGCGCTCTAACCAACTGAGCTACAACTGCATCCGTCATGACGCCACCCCGCAAGGGGGCGCCGAACGGGCCGGAAACTAGGTGCAACGCGCGAATTTGGCAAGGCCGAGAACGGATAAAGTCGCGCGCCATACCTCCGTTTGTTTCACCCCACGGGACCGCCCCGAGACCGGTCTCCAAAAAATCGAGCTCGCAAACGGCAAATTTGCGAGCCCCAGAAAGCTGAGAATTGCCGTTCCGGCAGCGCCGCGCGCTCCACGGACAAGCCGCCGGTCTCAGGCCGCGGTCTTGAACAGCTTGGTGGCGCTTTCCTTGATCGGCTCCACGGTCTCGGTCGCAACCTTCTGGCCGAGCTCGGCGAGTTCCTTGGCCTGACCGGTGAACGTCTCGAACTGCTTGCGCACGAAACCGCTCCACAGCTCCAGCGCCTCGGACGGCGACTTCACGCCGAACAGCTCCTGAGCGAAGTCGAGCGAAGCCGTCGTATTCGCCTTGGTGAACTCCATGACCTTGGACGAATAGGTGCCAGCGCCCTTGCTTGCGTTGGCAAAAAACGCCTCGATGGCCGAATTGTGGGTCTCGGCTGCATCCTTGAATTTGGCATAGTTTTCGCGGGCCTGCGACACGCCTTTTTCGGCGAGCGCGCGCACCTGCTCGGGAACCTCGAATGGAATGATGGACGCTGAGAAAGGATCGGTGGCATTGGTCATGGCATGCATCCTTCGAACATTGACGTTGGACCGGCCCGGCAATCGGGCGTCACTTCGGATCACGCAGAGGAACCGCCCCTGGGAGGTAGCAACAACCTCGCGTAGAGCTATATCGTGTCGAATTTGTGCAACGCAATGAAAATTCCACAATCAGGAACTCCCGCCGGATTCGGATTTGCAGGATAGGCTTGATTGATCGCGCGCTTCGACAGTGCTCAGGGCCTGCAGCGCGCCGAACAGCGGGGGCACCACGACTGCCGCCTTGGTCTGTTCAGGCTCTGCCATACTCAACCGCGTCGCCATCCTTGTGGCAGGGCAGCGGCCTTACCGAGCTGACGGATGTCCCCACTGGGGCGCGGCGGGAACACATTAAGGTTATCCAAGCTTTAGCACGCCAGGACCTCGGGCCGGCCGTGGACCTCGGACGGCAACATGCGCGATAGTAACGAATTCTTAACGCTGCCGTTGCGGCGCCGATCAACGTCATGAGAGCCACCGCCGTCGTCGCGCCATGAACCACGCCGATTTCGAGTTGCAGGCCTTGAGCGACCTCCGGCTGGCCGTCCATGCCGCGGGCAGCCTGCCGGCATGGCTGTGGTCGGCGGACGGCAGCCGCGTATTGTGGGCCAACGCCATGGCTGCGCGGGCTCTCGGTGCGGCCAACAGCTGGGCCCTGGTCGACAAGAGGTTCGGACCGGCCGATCAGCACCGCCGTCAAGTGGCTCAGCTGGCGCGCCGGCTGCCGGAAAATGGCGCCATTCGGCTCGAGCGCCTGCGCGGGTTCGGCGCGCCGCTCGGCGCGCTTGCGACGTGCGGTTGCGCGATGATCGACCTGCCGGACGGCATGCGCGCCGTCCTGATCACCGGCACGGACAACAGCGGCCGCAGCTGGCCGCTGACGGAGCGCCTGAGGCGGCTTGTCGAGAACAGCGGTCTCGCGCTGATCGCCTTCACCGCGCATGGCGAGTTCGCCGGCATCAGTACAGCCGGACGGCGCCTGTTCGGCATCCACGACCTCAGCGCGCCGCTGTTTGCGGATGTCCGCAACGAGGCGCTGACCGCTGGCTTCGCCGAGATACAGTTCGGCGACGAGCGCGCCGTGCTCCACCGGGTCGGCGCTGGCAGCCAAATCGGGCTGGTCGCAGTCCCGGCGCCCACCCCGGCCGTCAAGCAAGCGGAGCCGAACGCCGACGTTCCCGTTGACGCCGTCCCTGTTGCCGAGACGGCTGCAACACCTCCCCACCCCGCCAATCCTGCCCCCGAGGTCGCGGCCGAGTGTCCGCCTCCTCCCTCGATGGATGCAATGACTGAACGCCCGTTGGACGACGAGACATCAGCGCAATCACGCGAAGCGGCTGCCGCATTCGCTCCGCTCGACGAACCCGCCGTGCAGGCGCCGCCGGTCGTCGGCATCGACCGCCCGGAGCCAACGTCTTCCATCGCGGCCGAGACGGCTGACGCTGACGCGACGGCTTTTGCGCAATCCGACCTTGCGCCGGCCGCAGATGCGCCGCCACAGCAGGACAACATCACCGTGTCGACCCGTGACGGGTCCGTCGCGTCGGACGCGCCTCCCATCGACAATGGTGGGCTCGAAGCGGCGGGCAATGTCGTGCCTTTCCGCCCAGCCGGCGAAACCAAACATCCGGCGCTGACGCCGGTGGAGAACAATGCCTTCCATGAGCTCGCGCGCCAGCTGTCGGCAAGGCTTGAAGGCGACAACCGCAATGCGCCGGCGGACGCGGCAGCGGCGACGCATGAGCCGGCGGCGCAAGTGACCGAACCATTCGACGCGCCGCATGTCCCCACGTCATTGCTCGGCAGCGATGCGAGCGATCAGCCCACAGCCGGGCTGCAGGCCGAGTGGCTCACGCCCGAGCAACCGCCCGCCCAAGGCGACAGCCAGCGTGACCGCATCCTGCTGGATCTGCTGCCGACGGGAATGCTGATCTATCGGCTTGACCGCCTGCTCTATGCCAATCCGGCATTTTTCAAGCAGATGGGCTACACCGATCTCGCGACTCTGGAGCAGGCCGGGGGCCTCGATGCGCTCTATGTCGGACCCGGCGCGCCCGCCGGCTCTGGCAAGCCCGAGGTCGGCACGCCGGTGACGATCTCGGCGGCCGACGGCTCCTCCAGCGAGGAGATCAAAGCCGAGGCGCGTCTGTTCACGATCACCTGGGACGGCGACAGCGCGCATGCGCTGATCTTCGCGCCCGCACCTGGCCCGGCGGCCACCGCCGTGTCCGCTCCGGCCGAGACCGGATCGGCCCCCGCTCCTGCACCGGCCGCACCGGCGCCGCTGGTCCTCGCGCCGCCGCCCGTCGCCGGTCATGCCGACGCGGAAGATCTCGCCGCCATCCTTGACGTCACCGCGGAGGGCATCCTGATGTTCGATGCTGGCGGCAATATCCACGCCTGCAATCGCAGTGCCGAGGCCATGTTCGGCTATGACGGAACGGAGCTCGTCCGCCGCAACATCATCGAATTGTTCGCGCCGGAAAGCGCAAGGCTGGTGCTGGATCATCTCGACCGTGTGCAGCAGGCGGGGACCGCCAATGTGCCGGAGCCGAGCCGCGAAGTCTTGGGCAAGGTCGCCCAGGGCGGCGCCATCCCGCTGTCGATGACGATCGGCCGGACCAGACAAGACGGTCCGAATTTCTTTGCCGTGTTCCGCGACCTGTCGCAGCTTCGTCGCGGTGAAAGCGAGTTGCTGCAGGCGCGGCGCGTCGCCGATCGCGCCGCCAGCGCCAAGGCCGACATGCTCGCGCGGATCAGCCACGAAGTGCGGGCCCCGCTCAACGCCATCATCGGATTTGCCGAGGTGATGATCGGTGAACGCTTTGGAACGCTCGGCAACACGCGCTACGCCGAGTACATGAAGGATATCCGCGCGTCCGGCGAGCGCGTGGTATCGCTGATCGACGATCTGCTCGAATTGTCGCGCATCGAGACCGGCAGACTGGAGCTTGCCTTCACCAGCCAGAATCTGAATGAGCTCGTCGAGGGCTGTGTGGCGGTGATGCAGCCGCACGCCAACCGCGCCCGCATCATCATCCGCACCTCGCTGTCGCAGAGCCTTCCGCCGGTCATCGCCGATGCCAGGGCGCTGCGCCAGATCGCCATGAACCTGATCTCGACCTCGATCTCGCTCGCCAATGCCGGCGGCCAAGTCATCGTCTCCACGGCGACGTCGGATTTTGGCGAGGTGGTGCTGCGCGTGCGCGACACTGGCCACGGTCTCAACGACCAGGCGGTGGCCGCCGCGCTCGAACCGTTCCGCGCGACGGCGGGGCCCGAGCAAGGCCATGACGGCTCGGGTCTCAGCCTCTCTCTCACCAAGGCGCTGGTCGAGGCCAATCGCGCGCAGTTTCACATCAAGGCGGCGCCGAAATCCGGCACCTTGCTCGAGGTGGTGTTCTCGCGCGCGGTGGCGCGCAATCAGAGCACCGCCTGAGCCGCTCCCGATGCGCGAACCGCCAGTGCGCGCAGCTTGAGGCCGAGCAGCAGCGGTCCGAACGCCAGCGCATAGCCGGCAAAGGCCACGATCCAGGCGAACGCAGCCACGTGCAGAAGCCCCTCGGCATGGCTCGGCGCCAGGACCGCGCAGATCCGCGTCGAGGCGGCGATCAGGATGGCCAGATAGATCGCCTGGGTCGCAGCCGACGCCGTCAACGGCTGTCCAGTATGGCCGAGTGTGGCGCGTGTCATCACTGCGAGCGTCGTCACGCCGGCGGCCCCCGCCATCCATGCATGCAGCCCGGCGCTCGGCAGCACCCATCCGAAGCTCGCCGCCGCACTCATCAGGAAGCCGAGTGGCACAAAGGCGTAGCCGATATGCAGGATCACCAGCAGCCGCTCGCGGAAGGTCCGATCGCCGGCCCAGCGCCCGAGTCTCACCACATGCATCACGCCCGCCGCCGCCAGCACGTAGCCGGTTGCGACGCTCTCCGGCACCACGACCCAGCCGGCCAGACTGAGCGCGCTGAACAGCACGACGGCCATATCGAAACGGCCGAACGGCACCGGCAGCCGCCCGGGATTGTGCTTCACCAGCCAGTTGCGCGTGAAGCTCGGCGTGATGCGACCACCGATCAAGGCCAGCAGCAGCACAACGACCGCGACTCCGATACGGATCGCATAGTCGGCCGAGCCGTGCAGATGGGCTTCGACATGGAACGCGACGTTGCCGGCGCACAACACACCCACGATGGCCACGACCGGCAGATTGTGCCAATTCCGTCCCGCAGCGATCTCGCGCGCTGCAGCGAGCACGACCAGCAACAGAAAGCCCGCATCGATCAGCAGCGCGGCCCACCAGGGGCCGAAGGCCGAGAACGTGACGGCGATCCGCCCCGCCAGCCACAGGGTCACCAGCATCAGCAGAGGCATGCCGCGAATCGGCAGGCGTCCGGTCCAGTTCGGAATTGCAGTGAACAGAAATCCGGTCACGATGGCCGGCAGGTAGCCATAGAGCATTTCATGCACGTGCCAGTCGCGAGGGGCGAAGCCTGAGCTCAGCTTCAGCTCTCCGTAGAAGGTCGGAAGCCAGACCAGGATCGTCAGCGCGGCCTGGATTGCGCCGAGCAGGAAGAATGGCCGGAACCCATTCGCGAGGAAAGTCCAGCCCTGATAGTTGCGTGGATTGGCCATAGGCGTGCTCGCTTGCTTGACGACGGGAACCGCGCCCCGATGGACGCCGTTTTCCAGATATAATCGACGTTCGGCGATGAGGGGTTGTGCCAGCACAAACTTCCGATCACGCCAGAAAACATGCTATGGGAGCGGCGCCATCTGGCGTGCATCGCCGCGGAGAACATCATGGCTGCCATCGACCGCTCACTGGTCGCACATCTGCCGCTGTTTGCCGGCCTCTCCGCCGAGGACCTCACCGAGGTGCTGCGTGAGGCGCGCTCCATCCGGGTACCCCGCAACGCCGCAGTGTTCGAACAGGGCGCGGATGCGACCTCGTTCTTTCTTCTGCTGCACGGCCATGTCCGCGCCAGCAAGACGACGCCGACCGGCGACCAGATCGTGGTGCGCTATGTCGTGCCCGGCGACACATTCGGCGTCGCGCCCGCCATCGGCCTGCAGCATTATCCGGCGACGGCGACCGCCGTCGACGACAGCATCGTGCTGGCCTGGCCATCGGCCGCCTGGCCGCGGCTGGTCGCGCGGTTTCCGTCGTTGGGGGCGAACACGCTCCAGACCGTCGGCCAGCGGCTCCAGGAAACGCATGCCCGCGTGATCGAGATGTCGACACAGCAGGTCGAGCAACGCATCGCACATGCGCTGTTGCGGCTCGCCAATCAGGCGGGCCGCAAGCTCGATCGTGGCGTGCAGATCGATTTTCCGATCAGCCGGCAGGACATCGCCCAGATGACCGGCACGACATTGCACACAGTCAGCCGCATCCTGTCCGGCTGGGAGCAACTCGGGCTGGTCGAAAGCGGGCGTCAGAAGATCGTGCTGCGCGAACCGCACAAGATCGTGCTCCTCGCCGAGCAGAGCGCAGGCGACACGACGGCCTCCCGCCCCTGATCACGTCGCGGCCGACAAGGCCGAGAGGAACAGGTCGGGATCGACGCCATGCTCGCGGCAGGCATCGGCGACATTGTGAAAACAGGCGATCGGGCAGCCGACGCAGCGCATCTGGAATGCGAGGAAGACGCGGATCGTTTCCGGCTTTCGCCGCATGACGTCGTCGACCAATTCATTAAAGGAGATTGGCATGCGTGCCTCCATTCCAAACGAATGGTAGCAGGCATGCCGTTAGTGGTCTTTGTCGCGGCACAACCACCGCGTCTTATCAAGATTAGACGGCGCGGCTGTGCAACTGCTTCGACGCGTCGAGATGAGCATCGAAGGCCGCAGCCACGCTTCGCACCAGGAACCGGGAATGTTCGGTCACGGCGAGCGAACCGCCCCTGAGCTCGACCACGCCGTCAGAGATCAATGACTGCAGGCGCGGCGCAGATTCCAGCATCGCGTCGGCGGCCATGCCGTGACGGGTGCAGATGACATCAAGGTCGACGCCATAGTCGCACATGATGCGCTCGATGATGTCGGCGCGCAGCCGATCATCGTCGGTCAGGCCGTAGCCCTTGACCGTGGCGAGACTGCCGGAGGCGATCTTCTCCTCATAGGCACGCACCTGCGGCGCGTTCTGGATATAGCCTTGCGGCAGTTGGCCGATGGCCGATGCGCCGAAGCCGATCAGGAGGTCGTTGGCGTCGGTCGTGTAGCCCTGGAAATTCCGATGCAGCCTGCCTTCGCGGAAGGCAATGGTCATCGGATCGGCCGGCAGCGCAAAATGATCGAGCCCGATCTGCACGTAGCCTGCGTCCTTCAGCGCTTCGCCGATCACGCAGGCCTGATCGTAGCGTTCCAGACTGTCGGGCAATGCGGTATCCTGGATCTTGCGCTGGTGCGTCTTGAATGACGGCACATGCGCATAGCCGAACACCGAGAGCCGGTCGGGACGCAGTTCGATGGAGCGCCGGACAGTGTCGAGACAGGACGCCACGTTCTGATGCGGCAGCCCATAGATCAGGTCGAAATTGATCCCGGCCACCCCGACCTCGCGCAAACCATGGGTGGCCGCCGCCGTCTGCTCGAAACTCTGCACCCGGTTGATGGCCTTCTGCACCAGCGGATCGAAGCTCTGTACGCCCAGGCTGGCGCGGTTGACTCCGCTGGCGCCGAGCGCGGCGATCATCGCCCGCGTCAGCGTGCGCGGATCGATCTCGATCGCGATCTCGGCGGACGGCAGCACGAAGAAGGAATGACGCAGCGATCCGACCAGATCGACGAAGGACTCCGGCGCCATGATGGTGGGGGTGCCGCCGCCAAAATGGATATGCCCGACCTGGAGCCGCCGGCCGATCTGGCGCGACACCATGTCGATCTCGCAGCGCAGCGCGGATTCATAGACCGCGATCGGCTCGTCGCGCTTGGCGACCATGGTGTTGCAACCGCAATACCAGCACATCGATCGGCAGAACGGCACATGCAGGTACAGCGATGCCGTGGCGGTCGTCGGGATCGCCCGCAGCCACTCCGCATAGGTGGACGGGCCGACCGCCGCCGAGAAATGGGGCGCCGTGGGATAGCTGGTGTAGCGCGGAAGGCGCTCCTGCCCGTAGCATGCCGCAAGATCTGGTCTCATGTCCTGCCTGTCCACCTGGTTGGGACGTCGTTAACGTTGACTGTCATTGGCACGGGGCTGGCGCTGCCGCCTTGAGCCTGCTCAAAGCGGAGCCGGCCAGATCCCCTCAGACTTTCAGTAAATCGCCGGCTTTCATCCTCGACTTTGCGCTTCCTCAAAGTGACCCGGTTATTTCACGGCATCATCCGGTCGTTGCCGATTCGAGGGACCCGCAATGGATGTTCTGGACTTGATGATCCGTATCTTCGCCGTCGTCTCCAACATCCGTGGCCATATCCCTCAATCCGACGGGTTCGATTCCTTCCGAGACGATCAGGCGCCGGTCGGGCTGCTCGGCAATCTCGCGATGTTTCTGACGACCGTCTTCTGCGTCGCGGCCGGACTGGCCTTCGTGACGCTGCTTGCGATCCGCTGGCTCGGCTAGTTCGACAGGACGACCGTCGCGCCGAGACCTGAAAGCATCACGTGCGCCTGACATGGCCGCGCGGACGGCCGCTTCGTTCTTCGGTCTGGCTTCGGATTCAGCAGCCGCGGTCCGGCCCTGGCCTGACACCGATTCCTCAGGCGATCAGGCCGGACATCGCGCGGCGCGCCCCCCTTCTTCTCATACTGCGAATGATATGCGGATGAGCGCAGATCCAACGGATCCGCATGAGGCACTACTCTTCTCGCGATTGCTAAGTTGCTTGTTGCAGCACAAACAAGTCCGGTTCCAACAGGCGCATGCTGATCGCGGCCCACAACAGATCCAAACGAAGGAGCGATCCATGTTGACCCGCCGCACCGCCATGTTCAGTGCAGCCATCGCCGCGATGATGCTTGCGGCTCCCGCTGTTGCCGAAGACCTCAAGCTGCCGCGCCAGAAGGTCGACCTGGTCGCCCCGCCGTTCGTGCATGCGCACGAACAGGCGACCAAGCAGGGCCCGAAGATCATGGAGTTCAAGCTCGTGGTCCAGGAAAAGAAGATGGTGATCGACGAGAAGGGCACCACCTTCCAAGCCATGACCTTCAACGGCTCGATGCCCGGACCGCTGATGGTCGTGCACGAGGGCGACTATGTCGAGCTGACCCTGGTCAACCCGGCCACCAACACGATGCCGCACAACATCGATTTCCATTCCGCAACGGGCGCGCTCGGTGGCGGTGCGCTGACGCTGATCAACCCGGGCGAGCAGGTCGTGTTGCGCTGGAAGGCGACGAGGACCGGCGTGTTCGTCTATCACTGCGCCCCGGGCGGACCGATGATCCCCTGGCATGTGGTCTCCGGCATGAATGGTGCCGTCATGGTGCTGCCGCGCGACGGTCTCAATGACGGCCGAGGTCACGCGCTGCGTTACGATCGCGTCTACTACATCGGCGAGCAGGATCTCTACGTTCCCCGCGACGAGAAGGGCAACTTCAAGTCCTACGATTCCCCCGGCGAAGCCTATACTGACACCGAGGAGGTCATGCGCAAGCTCATCCCGACCCATGTCGTGTTCAACGGCAAGGTCGGTGCGCTCACCGGCAAGAATGCGCTCACCGCCAATGTCGGCGAGAACGTGCTGATCGTGCATTCGCAGGCGAACCGCGACAGCCGTCCGCATCTGATCGGCGGCCATGGCGACTATGTCTGGGAGACCGGCAAATTCTCCAATGCGCCGGAGACCGGGCTCGAAACCTGGTTCATCCGCGGCGGCTCCGCAGGCGCCGCGCTGTACAAATTCCTGCAGCCTGGCATCTACGCCTATGTGACCCACAATCTGATCGAGGCGGCCAATCTCGGCGCAACCGCGCATTTCAAGGTCGAAGGCAAGTGGAACGACGACCTGATGACGCAGGTGAAGGCTCCGGCGGACATCCCGGCCGGTTCAACCAACTGATCAGCTCAGGGGGCCGGCCTGTCCGGCCCCCTCTCGCTTCGATGTGCTGCCATGCTCCTCGCCTTCAAAATCAAGCTCACCCTCGCCTGCATCGTGGGCCTGGCCGGTCCGACGGCCATGGCGCCGATCATCGCCGGGCTGCATAGCCCGGCCGCGAGCCTCGATGGTCCGGCCCTGACCGAGATCGCGCCCGGATCTTTCACCTATCGCGACGCGGGCGACCATGTTCGCAACGGCCGCCCGGCCGAGGCCCCCCTCTCCAGCGTCCGCTTCGAGCGCCCGCTGAGCATCATGACCAACCAGGTCAGCGCGAGCGACTATCAGAGCTGTGTGGACGCCCGCGCATGCCGCGCGCTGGATCGCGACGTTGCCATTGCCATCGATCGCCCGGCCGTCCAGGTCAGCTGGCATGACGCCGTCGCCTATGCCGAATGGCTGTCGCGCAACACCGGGTACACCTATCGCCTGCCCACGGATGCGGAGTGGGCCTACGCCGCCGGCAGCCGCTTCAAGGACGATGGTGTGACGATCGATGCTGCCGATCCGTCGCGGCGCTGGCTCGCCCGTTACGAGCGTGAAGCCACGCTGCCCGACGATCCCAAGACGCGCAGCTTCGGCGGCTTCGGCACCAACGAGCACGGCGTGGCCGACATGGCCGGCAATGTGTGGGAATGGACCTCGACCTGCTTCACGCGCAATGTGCAGGATCAGGCCGGACGCGTCGTCAAGACCGTCAGCAATTGCGGTGTCCGTCTGGCCGAAGGCGCGCACCGGGCCTACGTCACCGACTTCATCCGCGACGCACGCGCCGGCGGCTGCGCGTCGGGCACGCCGCCGAGCAATCTCGGCTTCCGCCTCGTTCGCGAACAACTGCCGTGGAGCCACATGGTCAGACAACGCGCCAGATCGGCCCTCATGTTGTTGCGCTCCTGACGACGAGGCCTGCTGCCCTTTGTCCCGGTCTCGCGCCCGAGACTGGGACAAATGACAGTGACCTCTTATCAACTTTTGGTTGCGAAGAGACGGCTACAAACGTTACAAAATGTTTCGAGCAACGTCGCGTAAGGAGACCAGGAGGCGAGCGTGATTCCTCGACATCCCCCGGTCTTCTTCGCGTCAGACCTGCACGGTTACGGAATCGGCAACACCAGCTGGTTCGATGATATGTCGCCCCGCGCGCTCGCTGGTCGCTGCCTGCTCGATGCGCTGGAATATCTTTGCACGGCCCCCAAATTCGCCGCCAAGGATTGGCAGCTGATCAATGCCAACGCGGCGCGCATCGTCCACCAATGCCTGACCGATCCCGCGCTCGCCCGCCACGACATTGTCGATCGCGTCGCGCCCGCCATCGAGGAGATCTGCGCGGGCATCGTGGCCAGCCGCCAATATTGCATTCCATTCTACGGAGATGATTACTGGGATTGGGCCAGTGTCGTCGACGCACTGTGCGAGGTGCAGAGGGTCTCGCGAACGGCCGCCAAGGTTGCCCGGCGCGAGCTCGATCAGATTCGCCGCACGATCCAGATCCGTGTACCGGGTGAGCTTTCGACCGGGGACACCGCGCATGAATGGTTTGGACCGGCCGTCGCCACGCGCGCCTATCGGTTGCTCGATAAGCGATCGCCGGGCTTCGACGCAGATCTGCGGCACGAACTGCAGGCCCAGGCCCTGGAAAGGATCGAACGCGGCAGATATCGCGGGCGGCAGGTGACGCCCTGGCAGATCGGCTGGCACTACGGCCAGGTCGTCGGTGAGTTCCAGCGCGCAGCCAGCGAACAAGCGGTCGAGCTGGCCGATTTCGCCTGGATGGCCATGCCGCTCGAGCCCGGCAAGCGGGCGCTGGTGCTCGCGCGCGTTCTGCAGGGCGCCTGCGCGGTCAAGGATCGCCGCACCGTGCTGCAGGCGCTCGAAGAGCTCTATCGTTGCGAAACCACTGCCCGTCCGTTTGGTCAGGGCATCATCGGCGCCAGCGTGGTGGCGTCGCTGGACGTGCTCGAAGCGCTGTGGCCGCAGCTCGACCAGCGCGAAAAAGCGAGCCTGAACGCAATGCTCGAGGCGCTGCGCTTTCTGCATGCGAAAGCCAACACGATCGGTTTCCTGGTCGAGCGGCCCGAGGACATCGAGGGCCTCATTCAGGCCATGGGCCAGGGCACGCTGATCGAGCAACGCAATGCGGGACGCGCGATCATCCGGCACCCCTCGTTTCACGCGGTGATCTGCCTCGGACGCTCGATCACGGAGGCCGCGAGCGCGACAGCGCTGGCCGTCGAGGAGCATGGAGCGCGCTGGCTGATCATGCCGGGGCAAGCCCATGCGCTGGGCGAAGCATTGCGGCATGTCAGCGGCGGCCCGCATTTCTCCGGGGCCGGTCCGGGCGCGCTCGTCATCGCGAGCTCGGTGGCGCCGTTCGGCATCAAATCCGAACTTCAGGATGCGTTGAGCGTCGCCGAAGCGCCGTTCAGCGATGGCCGCAGCGCGATCATACCCGCGGACCCAGCGCTTCATCGCCTCGCGCATGATGCGGCCGAAACCATGCTGGACGAGATCGGCCAGTTCTTCGAGGGGCAGACGGTCACGCGCAAGGGGGATTGCAGTGACGACGCCGTTCTGGCCGCGTTCCCCGGAGCGCTGGGTGCAGACGAATCCGCCTATGTGGCCGGACTGATCTGCCTCAGCCGCTCCGTGCCGTTTCTCTCGATCCGGATGCTCGCCGACCGCGCTGGCCACACGCCAGCAGCGATGACGCGCAATGCCGCCTGCCGGCTCGCGGTGAAGATCGCGGAAACATTGGGCCGGCGCATGTAGCGCACGGCGCCCGTCGTGACCTGCAAGGCCAAACCAGCAAAAAGCGGAGAACGCGATCGCGTCTCCGCTTGGTGCCACGCATCAGCGCCAGCGTGCGTCAGGTGTTTTTCAGTGCGACGCGGAATTCGGCTTCGGTCTTGGCCTTGACCTCGTCGAGCGTCACGCCGTCAGCGAGCTCGATCAGGGCCATGCCCTCATCACCGTGCTTGTCGATGGTGAACACCGCAAGGTCGGTGACGACCATATCGACGACGCGTTCGCCGGTCAGCGGCAGCGTGCACGACTTCAGCAGCTTCGGACCGTCCTTGGCGCTGTGCTCCATCACCACGACGACGCGCTTGACGCCGGCGACGAGATCCATCGCGCCGCCCATGCCCTTGACCATCTTGCCGGGGATCATCCAGTTGGCCAGATCGCCGTTCTGCGCGACCTGCATCGCGCCGAGAATAGACAGATCGATATGGCCGCCACGGACCATCGCAAACGAATCGGCCGACGAGAAATAGCTGGTGATCGGCAGCTCGGTGACGGTCTGCTTGCCGGCGTTGATGAGGTCTGGGTCCTCTTCGCCCTCGTAAGGGAACGGACCCATGCCGAGCATGCCGTTCTCGCTCTGCAGCGCCACATCGACGCCGGGCGGGATGTAGTTGGACACCAGCGTCGGAATACCGATGCCGAGATTGACGTAGTAGCCGTCACGCAGTTCCTTGGCGGCGCGCGCCGCCATCTGCTCTCGCGTCCAGGCCATCAGACTTCCTCCCCGGCTGCAGCCGCGGCTTCACGCTTGCGCACGGTGCGCTGCTCGATGCGCTTGAGCGCGGTTCCCACGTGAACGATGCGCTTCACGAAGATCCCGGGCGTGTGAATGTGGTCGGGATCGATCTGGCCGGCCGGCAGCAGATGTTCAACTTCGGCCACCGTCACCTTGGCCGCAGTGGCCATCATCGGATTGAAGTTCCGCGCGGTCTTCCGATAGACGAGATTGCCGGCGGTATCGCCCTTCCACGCATGCACGATCGCGAGATCGGCAAACAGGCCGCGCTCCATCAGATATTTCTCGCCGTCGAATTCGCGCACCTCCTTGCCCTCGGCCACGAGCGTGCCGACGCCTGTCTTGGTGAAGAAGGCCGGGATTCCGGCACCGCCGGCGCGGATGCGCTCGGCCAAAGTGCCCTGCGGGCAGAACTCGAGCTCCAGCTCGCCCGCCAGATATTGCTGTGCGAACAGCTTATTCTCGCCGACATAGGACGAGATCATCTTCCTGATCTGCCGCGTCTCCAGCAATCGGCTGAGGCCGATACCGTCGACGCCGGCATTGTTGGAGATGACGGTGAGATCCTTCACCCCGGAATCGCGGATGGCATCGGACAGGGTTTCGGCGATGCCACAGAGGCCAAACCCGCCGGACATGATCGTCATACCGTCCTTCAGGAGGCCCGCAAGGGCGGATTTGGCGTCCGGATAGACCTTGTTCATACGAGAATAACCTGATGGAATATGGAGGGCGCGCAGATATCGACCGGATTATTAGGCGAAATCTTCGCAATGCGTCAATGACGCCTTCCCAACGCATCCATCCTGCTCTAGCACTCGAATCGGTCGGCGGGTCCGCACTGATCCGGGATCCGGTTTGGGATGTCTGCGCCGCAATCCGGCCACATCAGCGGCGCGGCCTTGAAAGCGTCAAGAAAACGCATCAAGTTGTTGATGTTGGCAAGGGTTTTCGGCGCGCTTTGCCCGTCCACAGCAACCAGCGATCGGATGATCCCAGGACATGTCGGTGACTATGGCTCAAGGAATGAGGCGCCTCGGCACGCCGATTGCGGTGCTGCTCGGCGTCGCGTTTATCGGGCTTTTCGTCAGTTCATGGCTGGTCAACCGCGACGCGTTGCGGCGGGCAGTAGAGACGCAGATCCGCGCCGTGACCGGCCTCGAACTGGTCGTCAAGGGACACATCGATGTCTCGCTGTTTCCGGGCAGCTATGTGTCGTTTCATGACGTGGGCCTGAAGGGCGGCGGCACCGCAGATCCCGCATTGCGCGTCGATGTGCTCACGGCCAATCTCCAGCTGCTGCCGCTGCTGTTGCAGCGGTTCGAGATCGCCGATCTGATGCTGCTGCGGCCGCAGATCAATGTGATCCGCGAGGCCAATGGCAGCAGCAACTGGACGCCCTTCATCGCCACGATCGCACATACGATGCGGCCTGGGCCGGACAGTCAGATGTCGTTCTCCGAGATCCGGATCCAGGACGGCGTGCTGGTTTTCGACGACAACGGCACGCGCTCCCAGGAGCGGCTCGATGACATCGACCTGTCGCTGGCTTGGCCGTCGATTTCGCGCTCTTTCGCGGCCACCGGCCAGTTCGACTGGCGCGGGCAGCGCATTGAAGGCTCGATCAGCGTCAGCGACTTTCTCGCCGCGCTGTCGGGAGACCGCTCTGGACTGAAGATGCGGCTGGCCAGCCCGCCGCTGAAGGTCGCCTTCGACGGGACGGTCGCGAACCGCACCAGCGCCCTGATGGAGGGCACGCTGACGGTGGACAGCCCCTCGCTGCGCGAGGCGTTGCGCTGGACCGGCCAGACGCCGCTCGGCAGCGGCGGCTTCGGCCGCTTCGCGCTGCGCGCGCGCGCCAATGTGGTCGGTGCCTCGATCGCGCTCACCAATGTGAATGTCGAGCTCGACGGCAACACCGCCGAGGGCGTGATGACCTACGCCAATAATGGACGGCAGGCGTTGCAGGCGACGCTCGCCGCCGATGCGCTCGATTTCACACCCTATATTTCCACCGTGCGGCTGCTCGCCAACGGCGCCCGCGACTGGAACCGGCAGCTGTTCGACCTCAAGGCGTTGTCGACGACCGATCTCGATATGCGGCTATCCGCCGCAAAGGTCACCGTCGGCCCTTCGAAGCTCGGGCGGACCGCGTTCGGCGCCAATCTGCGCAACGGCGTGCTCGCGCTCTCGGTCGGCGAAGCGCAGATGTATGGCGGCATCGTGCGCGGCTCGGTCGGCATTGCCCGCGCCGACGCCGTCGCCGACGTCAAGGCCGAGCTGCAATTCGCCGATGTCGATCTGCAGTCCTGCGCCAACGAGCTGTTCGGCGTGTCGTCCATCTCGGGACGCGGCAACCTGAATGTCTCGCTGACGGCGTCCGGGTCGAGCCCGTTCGGGCTGGCGCAATCGCTCGACGGCAGCGCGACATTGCAAGGCCGCGACGGTTCGATCTCCGGCTTCAATGTCGAGCAGCTGCTCAAGCGCCTGGAGCGCAGTCCGCTGTCGCGCGGCGGCAATTTCCGCTCCGGCTCGACGCCCTATGATTCATTGACGGTCGCGGTGAGGTTTTCCGACGGCGTCGCAACGGCCGAGGATATCCGGGTCGAGAGTCCGACCGCGCGGATCACCATGACCGGCACGGCCTCGGTTCCGACCCGCGAATATGACTTCAAGGGCGTTGCAAGCCTGTTGTCGTCAGGCAATGGCGGCAATGGCTTCGAGCTGCCCTTCGTGGTGCAGGGCCCCTGGGAGGATCCGCTCATCTTCCCCGATCCCGAAAGCCTGATCCGCCGCGCCCCTGCGGCCGCGCCGCTGCTCGACGCCGTCAAGGACCGCAAGACGCGAGATGCCATCAACTCGGTGCTCAAGCGGTTCACCGGCGGCGGGCTGTCGTCTGGCCAGCAGGACACCCCTCCGCCGCAGGCTGATGCGCCGGCAGGCAGTCCCGCCAAACAGAACTGATGATGCGTCGGCGCATCCACCAAGCGCTCAGACCCGACCTATGTCTGATATATTACTTCTGGATCGCGTCCGTCCCGTGAGCTAGTCTCCGCCGCAACCGATCAAGCAAGATCGGCGGATCAGGGAGAGACACGTGAAATCCAGGGGAATGGGTGCGCTTTCAATCGCAGTCGCAGCCGCCGGGCTTTTTTGCGCTGCAGCACCAGCCATCGCTCAGGACACTATCACCATCTGGTGGAGCAAGGGCTTCTACAAGTCCGAGGACGATGCGCTGCTCAACGTCGTCAAGAAATTCGAGGCCAAGACCGGCATCAAGGTCGAGCTGTCGCAATACGCGATCCAGGACATGATCCCGAAGACGGTCGCGGCGCTCGACTCGGGCACCGTGCCCGACGTGGCCTATGCCGACACCTACGACGTTCAGGCCCAGGGCAAATGGGCGTATGAAGGCAAGCTCGAGGACCTCACCGACATCCTGGAGCCGATGAAGTCGGCTTTCGCTCCGAACACGATCGAGACTGCCTATCTTTATAACAACGTCACCAAGAAGAAGGCCTATTACGGCTTTCCGCTGAAGCAGCAGAGCATGCATGTCCAGATCTGGGGCGACATGCTGGAGAAGGCCGGCTTCAAACAGAGCGACATCCCGACCAAGTGGGAGGATTACTGGACGTTCTGGTGTGACAAGGTGCAGCCGGGAATCCGCAAGGCCACCGGCCAGCGCATCTATGGTGTCGGCCAGCCGATGGGCGTGGAATCCACCGACTCGTTCCAGTCGTTCTACACCTTCATGGACGCCTACAACGTCAAGCTGGTCGATGACGACGGTAAGCTGCTGGTCGACGATCCCAAGGTCCGCGAGGGCCTCGTCAAGGCGCTGAAGGACTATACCGACACCTACATCAAGGGCTGCACGCCGCCCTCCTCCACGACCTGGAAGGATCCGGACAACAACGTCGCGTTCCATAACAAGACGATCGTGATGACGCACAATTTCACGATCTCGATCGCCGCCAAGTGGTTCGAGGACTCCACCAACCAGGCGCTGACGCCGGAGCAGCGCGCCGCCGGCAAGAAGGCCTATGAGGAGGACATCATCACCGCGTCCTTCCCCAACAAGCCCGACGGCACGCCGATCAAGTATCGCTCCGACGTCAAGACCGGCCTGATCTTCAGCAACGCGAAGAACAAGGCGCAGGCCAAGGAGTTCATCAAGTTCCTGATGCAGGAAGAGAATCTCGGCCCCTATGTCGAGGGCGCGCTGGGCCGCTGGTTCCCGGTGACATCAGCCGGCCAGAAGAGCCCGTTCTGGCAAGCCGACCGCCATCGCAAGGCCGTCTACACCCAGTTCACCGGCGGCACGACGCCTTTCGACTTCACCAAGAACTACAAGTTCACGATTCTCAACAACGAGAACGTCTGGGCGAAGGCGATGAACCGCGTGGTCAGCGAGAAGGTGCCGGTCGAGAAGGCCGTCGACGAGCTGATCGCGCGTTTGAAGGAGGTCGCAGGCTAGTCTGTCGCGACGCGATGCACTAGCTTGAGATCCTGACACCGACAATACCGGCCGGCCGCAGCTCTGCGGCCGGTTCGGTGATAGGCGGGAACAGACGACCCGGGACAAAACGACCATGGCGATCACGCTCTCAGCTTCCGATTCCGCGCTCGCGGAGGCGCCGCGCCCGGTGCTGCTGACACCGTCACAGGTGTGGGGCATCGTGATGCTCGCACCCTACCTGCTCATCTTCATCGCCTTCGTCGTCTACCCCGTCGGCTACGGCCTGTGGCTGGCGCGCGATCCGGCCAGCTATGTCGCGCTATTCAACGATCCCATCTTCGCGCGTGCCGCCGTCAACACGCTGATCTTCCTCCTGGTCGGCATCAATCTGAAGATGGTGATCGCGCTATTCCTGTCCGGCTTCTTCATTCAGCAGCGCGGCTGGATCAAATGGCTGTCGGTCATCTTCATCCTGCCCTGGGCCGTGCCGTCGATCCCGACCATCCTGTCGGTGCGCTTCATGCTCAATCCCGAATGGGGCATGGTCAACCATTTGATCTTCAACCTTACCGGCGATGACGGCCCGAACTGGCTGAACGACCCGACGATCGCGCTCTCGATGGCAATCGGCATGCATATCTGGAAGTCGCTGCCGTTCTGGACCCTGATCCTGATCACCGGGCGGCTGGCGATCTCGCAGGACCTGTTCGAGGCCGCCGAGGTCGACGGCGCCACCTGGTGGCAGAAGTTCCGCTACATCACCTGGCCGTCGATGCAGACGCTCTACATCACCTGCACGCTGCTCTCGATGATCTGGACGCTCGGCGACTTCAACAGTGTCTATCTCTTAACCGGCGGCGGCCCGGCCGATCTGACCCACGTGCTGTCGACGCTCGGCATCCGTTATCTGCGGCTCGATCAGCTCAGTCTCGCGATGGCCTCGATCGTCTGCGCGATGCCGCTGGTGCTCCCCCTGGTCTATTTCATGATGAAGCGGTTGTCGCGATGAAGCTTCCCACCCTCCGCGAAGTCGGCACCGAGGCCCGGCTGCTGCTGATCGGCATTCCCGTCTTCATCTGGACGATGATCCCGATCTATCACATGTTCCTGTTCGCGATCTCGCCGAAGGAGGACGCGTTCTCCGGCAAGCTGTGGCCGGATCATCCGACCCTGCACAATTTCTCGATTGTGTTTCACCAGCAGCATTATTTCCTGCGCGACTTCTGGGTGCAGTTCGGCAACTCCGTCGTGATCGCCGTCGCGGTGGGCGCGCTGACCCTGATCATCGCCACCTGCGCGGCCTACGCCATCTCGCGCCTGCGCGTGCCCGGCAGCCGCGTGGTGATGAATCTCGCGCTGTTCACCTATTTCATTCCGGCCGCATTCCTCGCCGTGCCGATGTATCGCACCATGGGCAAATACGGCCTGCTCAACAATGACTGGTCGCTGATCCTGGCGATGGTCACGATCGCCTCACCCTATGCGATCTGGGTGCTGAAGCAGGCCTCGGACAAGCTGCCGGTCGAACTGGACGAGGCCGCCGTGATGGACGGCGCGAGCCCGCTGCAAATCTTCCGCCTGGTCTATGTGCCGCTGATGATGCCGTCGCTGGTCGCGATCGGCACCTATGCCGTGCTGTTGGCCTGGAACGAATATCTCTACGCCTTCCTGCTGCTCTCCAACGACAAGGCGATCACCTTGCCGGTGGCGCTCGGCAACTTCCTCGCCGCCGACGATTCGCCGTGGGAACTCCTGATGACCACGGGCTTCATCTACGCGCTGCCGCCGGCTGCGGTCTATTATGCCTTCAAGCGCTACATGGTCGGCGGGCTGACCGCGGGCGCCGTGAAGTCGTGATCCCTTGATGCGCGTCGGATTTCGCCAGGGCCATATCGCGGATGCCTCGCGGCCGAACTGGGATGGCGACGGGCCGCGTCCGATCGACTGGTTCGCCTGGTATCCGGCCCCGGACGATGCGACCGAAGCAGCGCTTCCGGTCGCGCCATGGCCTGAAGGATGGTTCGCAGCGGGACCGGCGGCTTTGGATGCGCCGCTCGCCGCGGATGGTCCGTATCCGCTCGTCGTGTATTCGCACGGCACCGGCTGCAACGGTCTGCAGTTCGAATGGCTGGCGCGGGAACTGGCGGCCCACGGGTTCGTCGCGGTTGCGGTCAATCATCATGGCAACAGCAATGCCGCGCCGTATCGCGCGGAGGCCTTTCTCTGCTCGTGGGAACGCCCGCGCGACATCTCGCTGCTGATCGACCACATCGTCGCGCATCCCGCCTTCGCCGGCCGTATCGACGCAGATCGCCTGTTCGCGGTCGGCTATTCACTGGGCGGCGTCACGGCCACCGCCCTGCTCGGCGCCATCATGATCCGCTCGCCGTTCGAGCCTGGCGCCAATCTCGGCCGCGGGCCGCGCGAATTTCCCGACCTCGTCGATCACCTGCCGCGCCTGATGGCGGAGAGCCAGATCTTCCGCGACTCCTGGGCGCGCATGTCCGCCTCCTGCCACGATCCGCGCATCAAGGCGGCGCTGCTGCTGGCGCCGGGACGCTCGGTGCAGGGCTTTTCCGAGGACAGCGTCGCTGCGATCAACGTGCCGACGCACATCATGGCCGGCGGCGCCGATGCGCTGCTGCCGGCCGCGCGCTGGCTACAAGAGCGGCTGGGCGATAGCACATTCGATATTATCGCCGACGATGCCGGCCATTACGTGTTCCTGCCGGAAAGCACCGAACTCGGCCGCAGCTCCGATCCCGCCAGCTGCGTCGATCCGCCGTCGGTCGATCGCGGCACGATCCACCGCACAGTCGTCGCCGCGGCGTTGAAGTTGTTCTCGGCGTGAACACTGACGCAGCATTCTTGGTCATCGCGATCGGCGGTCGCAATGACCGAGCAAGGCGCCACAACCTCAGCTGTCATGCCCGTGCAGGCGGGCATCCAGTGCGCCGCGGCCTCTCGGCGGACTCACGGGCTTCTCGGAGTACTGGACCGCCCGGTCACGCCGGGCGATGACAGCTGTGATGGGGCGCCCCGTTGAGCCACCGTCGTCAGTGCGCTCGCAAGGACGGCCGCTACAGCGGAGCTGCACTCTCGCCGCGGTCGCTCGACAGTTTTGAAGCCAACGACGCCACGACGATCACGACGGCAATCAGCCCGATCACCAAGGTGCAGATCGCATTGATCTCGGGCTTCACCCCGAGCCGGACCTCCGAATAGATCCGGATCGGCAAGGTTGCCGAGCCGGGCCCGGTGGTGAAGCTCGCGATCACGAGATCGTCGAGCGACAGCGTGAAGGCGAGCATCCAGCCCGCCACCACTGCCGGCGCGATCAGCGGCAGGGTCACCAACACGAACGCCCGCAGCGGATCGCAGCCGAGATCCATGGCGGCCTCCTCCAGGCTGCGGTCCAGCGAGACCAGCCGAGACTGCACGACCACGGCGACGAAGCACATCGTCAAGGTGGTGTGGGCGATGGTCACCGTCCAGAAGCCGCGCTCCGCCTCCAGCGCCACGAACAGCAACAGCAGCGACAGGCCGGTGATCACCTCCGGCATCACCAGCGGCGCGTACAGCATGCCGGAGAACAGCATGCGGCCGCGAAAGCCCTGGCCGCGCGACAGCGCGACAGCCGCGAGCGTGCCCAACACCGTCGCCGCGGTCGCGGAGGTCGCGCCGACACGCAGGCTCATCCAGGCCGCATCGATCATCGCGCGGTCGTTGAAGAACTCGTGATACCAGCGCAACGACCAGCCGCCCCACACCGTGACCAGGCGCGAGGCATTGAACGAATAGATCACCAGGATCAGGATCGGCAGATACAGGAAAGCGAGCCCGAGCGTCAGCGAGGCGACGTTGAAGCGCGACAGGCGGGACGGCCGTGCCGTGATCGCGCTCATCTGCCCTCCTCCAGTTGCCGGCGCTGCAGCCGGTCGTAGAGCAGGAGCGGGATCAGCAGCACCGCCAGGAGCACGACGGCGATGCTCGACGCCACCGGCCAGTCCTTGTTGGTGAAGAACTCCAGCCACAGGGTCTGACCGATCATCAGCGATCTGGATCCCGCGAGCAGGTCTGGAATGACGAATTCGCCGACGATCGGGATGAAGCACAGCAGGCTGCCCGCGCCGACGCCCGGCAATGACAGCGGAAACGTCACCAGCCAGAAGGTTTCGCGCGGCGAGGCGCCGAGGTCGGCGGCCGCCTCTTCCAGCGCCGGCTCCAACTTGGTCAAGGTCGCAAACAGCGGCAGGATCATGAACGGCAGATAGGAATAGACGATGCCGACATACATCGCGCTGTCGGTCGACAGCCACACCACCGGCGCCGACACCAGATGCAGCGCGAGCAGGATCTGGTTCAACAATCCGTCATGCTGCAGGATGTTGACCCAGGCATAGATGCGGATCAGGAACGAGGTCCAGAACGGCACGATGACCAGCATCATCGCGATGCCCTGCCACCGCTTCGGCAGTCGCGCCATGCCATAGGCGATCGGATAGCCGATCAGGAGCAGGATCGCCGTCGAGGTCGCAGCGACAACGACGCTACGCAGATAGGACGCGAGATACAGATCGTCCGACAGCAGCAGGCGGAAATTGTCCAGCGACAGCCCTGCGAGAGCGTCCGACAGCGCCGACAATCCACCGGCCAGCGAGAACACCGGCGTATAAGGCGGCTGCGCGATGGCCGTCTGCGACAGGCTGATCTTCGCGACGAAGGCGAACGGCACCAGGAAGAACAGCACCATCCAGACATAGGGCACGATCGCGCCAAAGCGCGCCGGGCGGGAGAAGATGCGGCGCGCGCTCATCGCTCAAGCACCACGCAATCATCCGGCGTGAACCAGGCCACCACGCGCTGGTTCACCCCATAGCCTTCGGCGTCGAGCCGCGCGGTGTTGGCCTGCGCGGCGTGAAGCACGGCGCCACCGTCGAGCCTGATCTTGTACACGGTCTTGCCGCCGAGATAGCTCGCATCCGTAATGACGCCTTCGACCCGGTTGAGCGCGGCCGCCGCCGCCGCCGCATCGGCGGCCGGTCCGCGGAGCGCCAGGCGGATCTTCTCCGGCCGGATGGCCACGGCGACCTTGGTCTCGGCGACCGGCGCGACCGGCTGCGCCACCACCAGCTCGCCCGCAGTTGAGGTCGCGACCCGGAGCCGGAGCGCCTCGCGCGCAGTCACCTCGCCCTCGAACAGATTGATGTCGCCGACGAACTCCGCGACCCAGCGCGAGGCCGGCTCCTCATAGAGACGGCGTGGCACGGCGACCTGTTCGAGCTGGCCCGCCTTCATCACGCCGATCCGGCTCGCCACCGTCATCGCCTCCTCCTGATCATGGGTGACGATGATGAAGGTCATGCCGAGCTTGCGCTGCAGCTCCATCAGTTCGAACTGCGTGCTCTCGCGCAGCTTCTTGTCCAGCGCGGCCATCGGCTCGTCGAGCAGCAGCACCTTCGGCCGGCGGGCCAATGAGCGTGCCAGCGCGACGCGCTGCTTCTGACCGCCCGAGAGCTGATCGGGCTTGCGCTTCTCGAGGCCCTCAAGCCGGACCAGCGCCACCATCTCCGCAACGCGGCTGGCGATCTCGCCGCGCGGCATGCCGGCCCGCTTCAAGCCGAAGGCGATGTTGTCGCGCACGTTGAGATGCGGAAACAACGCGTAGTTCTGGAACATCATGTTGACGGGACGCTGATGCGGCAGCACCGGCGCGATGTCCTCGCCCGACAGCAGGATGCGGCCCTCATCCGGCGTCTCGAAGCCGGCCAGCATGCGCAACAGCGTGGTCTTGCCGCAGCCGCTCGGACCGAGCAGCGCGAAGAACTCGCCCGCCCGGATGTCGAGCGAGACGCCGTCGACGGCCCGAAAGCTGCCGAAGGTCTTGACCACGTTCTCGATCCGCAGGATCGGCGGCTGGGGATCAGGGCGCGGGACCGGCGACGATGGTGGCGCCGGCTCGGCAGCAGGCTCGGAGGTCGCGATGTCGTCAGCCATGATCCGTTCAAATCACCCCTGCCGGCCCGAACGGCACGGCGAGGGCAAGCTAGCCGCCGATGGCCTGCAGCTCAACCGCACGGGCCGGACTATCCCCGTCCACCTCATGCGGAGGCATCGTGCTCTGGTCACGGGCTGCCGCGGCCATGAAGGCTGCAAGCGCCTCCTGTTCGGCGGCGCCGAGGGTCAGGCCGAGCTTGGTCCGCCGCCACAGCACGTCGTCAGGAAAGCGGGCCCATTCCTTGGTCATGAGATAGCGGACCTCGGCCTCCGTCAGCTGCGATCCGAACGCGCGGCCCAGCTCGGCCCTGCTGCTGGCGTCCCCCAGGACGTCGGCGAGCCGTGTGCCGTAGGCGCCTGCCAGGCGCCTTGCCTCGGCTTCGCTGAGGAACCGCCAACGCTCGCGGACGTCGTCCACCAGATCGTCGAACCGGTTCCAATCGAAATCACCGCCGGGCAAAGGCGCGCCAGCGGTCCAGCGCGGCGACATCGGATAGAAGGTCGCGAGCCGGTTGATCGCCTGCTCGGCGCGCCGCCGGGCGGTGGTGACGTCGCCGCCGCACATCGTCAGCAGCGGCGCCTGGGTCCGGCTGGCCTCGAGGCTCACGACGGTCTCCAACCGCTCACCGCCGGCGGCGCGCAGCATCATGTTGGCTCCGGAGACCGTCCGCACCACGTCGACAGGCTGAATGTCGGAGCGGAAATAGCGGTTGGCGGCCCGGCAGAGATAGGCGACGTCAGGCGCCGGCATCGCCACCACCGCCGGATCGCCCTTGAACTCATGGGCGACCGTGCCGATCAGGGTGAAGTCCCGCTCATAGGGCTGGGCGAAGATCAGCCTGCCGTCATGGTTCTGGAAGACGTAGACCGCGTCGACATCGAACAGCCGGGGCACCACGATCTGACTGATCTGCCGCGCGACGACCCGCGGCGGCGGCTGACGCAGCACGGTCTCCGCCGTCGAGACGCTCCACGCGCCGGTCGCGTTGGCAAGGGCCCGGGACGTGACGATCCGCCGATGGCCGCGGTCGATGATCGCCAGCCGCCAGATGCGGTCGCGGTCGGCCCGCACGCAACGGGCACCGGTCCGGATCGCGGCGCCACGCTCGGCCGCGTCCAGCGCCGTCAGCACCACCAATCGGGAATCGTCGACCACGCAATCGGAATAGGCGAACGCCGTTCCGATCGGGCGCTTCAGCGCGTCGCCGATCGGATGATGCGTCACGTCCAGCGTCGTCGCGGCGGGCAACCGCTTGCGAGCCGCGAGCCGGTCGTAGAGCCACAATCCGGTGCGCAGCTGCCAGGTCGGACGCTCCTCGGCATGGGCGGGAATGGCGAAGCGGATCGGGCGCACCAGATGCGGCGCGATCCTGAGCCAGACGTCGCGTTCGGCAAGAGCGGCGCGCACGCGCAACACGCGGCGGCGCTCCAAGCTGGCGAGATCACCATGCACCAGCCGCGAGCTGGCGGAGGAGGCTGCGCTGCCGAGGTCGCCCTGCTCGACCAGAATGACGCGCAAGCCGCGGCCGACCGCGTCCCGCGCCAGGCTGACGCCGTTCAGACCTCCGCCGATGATTGCAAGATCATAGTCCGCCATACGCAACGTCTTCGAGCGTGTCAGGACATGCGATCCTAAGCCCGCATCGATGATTCTCGTAGCCGCGACGCGGACGACTCAGCGGATATATTCGTGCTGTTGCGCGATCGCCTCTGGCCGCAATCCTACGGTCATCCGGTCTTGCGAACCGCCGTGATGGCGTCGACATGCGCGCGGCCGACGATGCCGTCATATTTGTCGATCGGCAATGGCTTGCCCAGCAGATAGCCTTGAACGGAATCGCAGCCCTGCTCGGCGAGGAAGCCGAGTTGCTCCGGCGTCTCGACGCCTTCGGCCACGATCGACATGTTCATGCCGTGACCAAGCCCGATCACCGCACGGATGATCGCCGCGGATTGCGGATTGCGGCCGAGATTCATGACAAAGGCGCGATCGATCTTGATCTTGTCAAACGGGAAGGCCTGCAGATAGCTCAGCGACGAGTAGCCGCTGCCAAAATCGTCCATCGAGACGCGAACACCGAGCGCCTTCAACCGGCGCAGCAGCGCGACGCCGCGGTCGAAATCCTCGATCAGCACGCCCTCGGTGATTTCGAGCTCGAGCCGGCCGGGCGACAGCCCCGTCTCCAGCAGGATGGAGTGGACCAGAGCGACGAGATCGCCATGGACGAACTGGGCGGGCGACAGGTTGACCGCGACCTGCAGCGGCTTTGGCCAGGACGCCGCCTCGCGGCAGGCCTCACGCAGGATCCACTCGCCCATCTCGACGATCATTCCGCTCTCTTCCGCAAGCGGGATGAAGTCGCTGGGCGGCACGAAGCCACGCACGGGGTGGTGCCAGCGGGCCAGCGCCTCGAAACCGATGATCTCGCTGCAATCCACGGTCCGGCCGGAGCTCGCCTGCGGCTGGAAGTACAGTGACAGTTCGCCGTTCTTGATCGCGACCGACAGCTCCTGATGCAGAACGCGGCGGTCGCGGATCTGCTGGTCCATCTCGGGTTCGTAAAAGGTGATGCTGCCACGCGACCTGGCCTTGGCGCGGAACAGGGCTGCACCGGCATTCGCGAGCAGCGAGGCCGGATCCGGGCCGTTATGCGGGAACACCGAGATGCCGGTCGTCAGCGCGGTGCGAATTGATTTGCCTTCGATCTGAAATTCGACGGCGATGGCTGCGGCCAATTGTTCAGCGAGCGCCCTGCCTGTCTCCGGTTGCTTGCCGTCGATGATCAAGCCGAACTCGTCGCCGGAGAGCCGTGCAACCACGCCGCCTCTTGCCACGGTGTGCACGCGGCGAGCGACTTCGATCAGCAGCTTGTCACCGATGGCGTGGCCGAACACATCATTGACGTCCTTCAGCCCCTTGAGATCGACATTCAAGACGGCGAATTCCTCGCCGGTATCCGCGCAAGCTTCGATCATCTGGCTCAAGGCCTGGAGGAACGCCGCGCGGTTCGGCAGGTCGGTGAGGCCGTCATGATAGGCCATATGCGCCATCCGCGATTCGGTCTGGCGCCGGTCGGTCACGTCCTCATAGGTCTTGATCAGATATTGCGGCTCGCCACCGTCGCCGAGCACGGTCGCCCGCCGGGTCAGGAACAGGCGCAGGCCGTCCTTGGTCGAGATCGGATGTTCCTCGGTCAAAACCCCGCGCTTCTTGATGGCGGCTTCGTCGCGCGCCATGATCAGCCTGGCCTCGCGCGGATTGAAGATGTCGGCCGTGGTCAGGCCGGTTGCATCCTCCCGCTTGCGGTTGAGGATGATCTCCGCGCTGCGGTTGGCGAGCAGGTAGCGGCCATCGCCGGCGCTCTCGACGATCAGCGAGACCGGGATGTTGTCGACGATGAGCTCCAGGAACTTCTTGGTGCTTTCCAGCTCCTGGCTGAGCGAGCGCCGCTCGGTCGCATCATCGAACAAGGCGATGAGGAACTGCGGTTCGTTCTTGTCATTGCGCGCGACGACCCGGTGGGATTCCAGGATTCGTTTCTCGTCGCCGCGCTGGACCACGAGCTCGCTGCGATAGGTGGTGCCCGGCGCCAGCATCGCTGCGCGGTCGGCTTGCGTGATGTTGGCGGCGGTCTCCTCGCCGAACAGGTCGCCGGGGCGCTTTCCAATGATCCGGTCCCGCGACACCCGCGCGAACCGCTCGAAGGCGCGGTTGGCGAAAATGTAACGGCCGTCCTCGATGTTCTTGGCGACAACGCAGGCCGGGACCTGATCCACCACCGATTCGAGGAACTGCTTGGTCGAGGCGAGCTCGTCCTCCAGCCGGCGCTGCACCGTGCAGTCCTCGTGGATGCCGATCGATCCCCCGGTCGGCAGCCGGAAGATCTTCGCGCGGACCGCGCGTCCGTCGGGCAGGTCCGTCAGACACCCGTCCGGCTCGCGCGCCTTCCGGGCGTAGTCCTCGACCGATAGCGCGAGCAGGCCGCGCTGACGCCGAAGCTCGACAAGATCTCGCCCGGTACAGCCGGGCGGGATGTCCGCCCTGGTCATGCCGTAGATCTCGAGAAACCGACGGTTATAGAAGACGACGCGATTGGCGGAGTCCGTCAGCATCAGACCCTGGCTGAGATTGTTCAGCGCGGAGCTGACGAAGGCGTTACGGCGCAGTTGCGCACGCTTGGTTCGCCGCAAGCTCGAATGGATCCAGATCACCACCGAGGCGAGAAAGGCGCAGACCACGATTCCGGCGATCAGCACCTTCCAGAGCACGTCGGGCTCGACGACCCCCACAAAGCTGCTGGGCGAGAAATCGGCCGGAGCGGCCCAGGCACACGCCGGCGATGCAGCTTCCAACGCGGCCATGACGGCCATCGCGGCCGCAACGACACGCGCAGGAAACGCATTTCTGCTGCTCGCCTGCCAATTCTTGCCAGCCATCGATCACCCGCGGTATTCGGATGGCATAATCTGGCTTCACGTGTTGGGATCGGGTAAACGGCTTTGGCAAACTTCGAAAAAGGCGAAGCAAATTCGGTCAATGATCTCCCATGATGAACGGTTTGCTAACACGCGACATGCTTTGGAACGCGGTTCCACCTACTAAAAATTGCACGAGACCATAACTCCACGAATCGTTTCAGGAACGCGCATGGATAAAGTCGATTGCGTCATCATCGGCGCTGGCGTCGTCGGGCTTGCCATCGCCCGCCACCTCGCCATTTCGGGGCGTGAAGTGATCGTCCTCGAAGCCGCCGAGGACATCGGCACCATCACCTCGTCCCGCAACAGCGAAGTGATCCATGCCGGCATCTACTACAAGGCCGGCAGCCTGATGGCCCGCTTCTGCGTCAGTGGCAAGCGGATGCTGTACCGGTATTGTGATGAGCACGGCGTTCCCTACCGCAATTGCGGCAAGCTGATCGTTGCAACCAATCCGACCGAGACCGAGAAGCTGCAAGGCATCCGCGCACACGCCGAAGCGAATGGCGTGGAGGGCATGCAGCTGCTGTCGGGCCCGCAGGCGCGCGCCATGGAACCCGCCCTTGCCTGCGAGGCGGCCCTGCTGTCGCCGTCGACCGGCATCCTCGACAGCCACGCCTACATGCTGTCGCTGCGCGGCGAGATCGAGGACGCGGGCGGCGCGTTCGCCTTCAACACGCCGCTGCTGCGGGCCAGGGCGACCGGCGATATGATCGAGATTGATGCTGGCGGGGAGCAGCCGATGACGCTGGCCTCCCGGCTGCTGGTCAATGCCGCCGGCCTGAACGCGCCCGCCGTGGCCGGGCTGATCGAGGGCATGCCGCCAGCGCTGGTGCCCAAGGCCTATCTCGCCAAGGGCAATTACTTCAGCTGCAGCGCCAAGGCGCCGTTCTCGCGGCTGATCTATCCCGTGCCGGAGCCTGGCGGGCTGGGCGTCCACCTGACGCTCGACATGGCTGGCCAGGCGCGCTTCGGCCCGGACGTCGAATGGATCGATCACATCGACTACACGGTCGACCCGTCCCGCGCCGAACGCTTCTATCCAGCGATCCGCAAATACTGGCCGACACTGCCGGACGGTGCCTTGATGCCGAGCTATTCGGGCATCCGGCCGAAGATCGTACCGCCCGCGGTGGCCTCGCAGGACTTCGTCATTCAGGGCCCGCGCGATCACGGGGTGGCCGGACTGATCAATCTGTTCGGAATCGAATCGCCCGGATTAACCTCGTCGCTTGCGATCGCGCAGCATGTGGGCGAGCTCGCCGCGAACTGAGGAAGGAAGTTGGCGCGGGGAAAATCTGCGCGATGTCAGATCAGGACGCCCAACATTTTCAGGCAGAGTTTCCAGTTCGGAAATCACCAGACGGAGACGTCCACATCGAAGACGTCCTCAGATGATAGGCTGGGAATAGGCTGGGAAAGGCACGAAGCGTGCCTTCCCAGCGCGAACGCGTCTTTGGCGTTAGTGGTGATCCCGGCCGGGATCCGTCAGTTGTGATCTCAGGCGATCAAATCAGTGAATCGTCTCGCTCGTCACTTGTCTCAAGCGTTCGATCTCGTCCTTCACCATGAGTTTGCGGCGCTTCAACTCGGCAATACGCAAGTCGTCAGTCGATGGATGCAGGAGAGCTTCATGCAATTCGTTTTCAAGAACTTTATGCTTACGCTCGAGTTCAACGAGATGCGCCTGAAGGGCCATTCGAAACCTCCTCGATAGGTCAAGTTGAGATTCGACCAGGGTGAATAAGTGTACACAAGTGGTTTGACCTGTCGATGGGGCCAAAAGACCGCACATGCAAATTTGAAGGCCGTGTGTAATGAAGCGTGAGGAGATGTGGACGAATCTCGCACTGACACCAACTTGAAATTCACGGGACAGAGGCGGTGATTCAGTCGTTCTCGACTTGCGCGAGAGGTTCGCAAGCGCAATATTTGCGACCTCCCGCCGCAAGCCTTTCCCCTTCTGTCCGCTTTTTTGCTATCATAGATCATGGCTGACCAAGACGAGCGCGAACTGCAGGCCGAACTCGCGCGCCTGCAGCAGGAGCACCGCGATCTCGACGCGGCGATTGACGCTTTGCATCAATCGCCAGCGCCGGATTTGTTGCGGCTGCAACGACTGAAGAAGCGGAAGCTGTCGCTGCGCGACCGGATCGCCTTCATCGAAGACCAGATCACGCCCGACATCATCGCCTGACCACAAGCGTCAGCATTCCTGACGCATAACGTTCTGACCAACAGGGTCCGCAGATCGCTGTGAGTTCACACGTCGGCGGCAATTGACATTTTAGAACAAAACAAGAACAATCAGACCGCCTCTCACGCCGCCCGAGCAGACAGGATCGATCTGATGCCCGCCCCCTTTTCTCCGCAAGACCGCCTCTACGAACAGGCCTGCGATCAGGCGATCGCGATGTGCGACGGAAATCTGCGCTCCACGATCAAGGCGCTGATCATCGCCAACGAATATCTTGAACTGGAGCTGCACGAACTGCGCGCCGCGATCTCCTGCGGCTGCATGCCGAACGCCCTTTCGGACGAAGCGAAGAGCAGTGCCGCCTGAGCCGCCGTCTTCGATCCGCCCGCGGACGAGCCCCGACGCCTGCCCGTACTCCCGACCGAGTTGGAGACGCGTGCGATGCCTGATGTCACCTACTACGTGGCCCTGCCGTTTCGACTCGACGAATCAGGCGCGCTGATCGCCGGAGCGGCAGAGGAATGCCGGAGCGCGACGGCCGCGCTCCGCCGGGCAGAAGCAATGTCGCGCCTCGGGGACAACATCGGAGCCGTCGCCTTCAGTCGCAGCGGCGATCCCTTGTTGGGCGAATTCAGCGACGCGCATCTGCTGCACAAGTTCGGTGAGCTGCCGGACGATCTCGGCGAGCTGTGACGCCGTCGCATGGCCGGCGGCCTGCCCCCGCACAGGGAGAACGGAGGCCCCGTTCCTTGTGGTCCTCAGGCACGAGCTTCGTGCCTGCGCTGGGCCTTTCGGACATACATCGCACGGTCGGCCTCCTCCAACGCCCGCACCGGATTGACACGCCTGTCGAGAACGGCAACGCCGGCTGAGGCGCCGGCATGAACCGTCTGGCCATCGAAGGTGAAGCTCAGACTGTCGATGGCGTGTTCCAGCTCGGCCGCCTTGGCGCGCGCATCGGCCTCGCTGAGGTGCCACAGGAGCACGCCGAACTCGTCACCGCCGAGCCGCCCGATCACGTCCGAGGACCGCACGACTTCGCTGAGCACACCGGCCACCGCCTTCAGGACTTCGTCGCCCGCGGCATGTCCAAACGTATCGTTGATCGGCTTGAGGTGATCGACGTCGAGCACAATCAGCGCGCCAGTTGCGTCATAGCGCTTGATGAAGGCGATGGAGCGGTGGAGCTCCCGCGCAAATCCTCGCCGATTGAAGATGTCGAGCAGAACATCGCGCTCGGCCAGAGCCGTCAGTTCAGCGATCCGGGCTTGCGCCGCGGCGAGTTCCGCCTTGAGGCGGCGTACGACCTGGCGCGCCCCCGGCGGGGCCGCCGCCGCACGCGTCCCGGCGCCGCGCACGGGCTTCCGACGGTATTTTGTTCCGCGCGCTCCGGCATTCGCGGCCTTGATCATGCGCTTCTTTTTCATCGGAGACCTTGACGCACGAGGTTTGGGCTTGCCGGGGTTTACCAAGTCAGGATAGTCCATTCAGACCTCCATGCCATGGCTTGCCGCTGTCGGGACCGATCCTATACTCCGGCCCATGCTTCTGGATTCCCGAGAGAATTGAGTTCATGACCGCCGCGATCGCCATCATCATGGGAAGCCAGTCGGACTGGGATACCATGCGTCATGCCGCCGATACACTCGGCGCCCTCGGTGTGAGCTACGACGCCCGCATCGTCTCGGCGCATCGGACCCCGGATCGGCTCTACGCCTTTGCCAAAGGCGCCAAGGCGGCCGGCTACAAGGTCGTGATCGCCGGTGCAGGCGGCGCAGCGCATCTGCCGGGCATGACGGCGTCGCTGACAGAGCTGCCAGTATTCGGCGTCCCGGTCGAATCCAAGGCGCTATCGGGGCTCGATTCGCTCTATTCGATCGTTCAGATGCCGGCCGGCATTCCGGTCGGGACGCTGGCCATCGGCAAGTCCGGGGCGGTCAATGCGGCCCTGCTCGCGGCCAGCGTGCTGGCGCTCTCGGATACCGCCCTTGCCGAGCGGCTTTCGGCCTGGCGGCAGCAGCAGACGAGTTCGATCGCCGAGCGTCCGGAGGGCGCGGCGTGAGCGGGTCCAATCGGGTGAAGCTGAAGCCCGGCGACACGATCGGCATTCTCGGCGGCGGCCAGCTCGGCCGCATGCTGGCGCTGGCGGCGGCGCGGCTCGGGTTGCGCTGCCAGGTGTTCTCGCCGGACCCGGATTCGCCGGCATTCGATGTTGTCCTGAACGCAACCTGCGCCGAATATGCCGATGTCGAAGCGCTCGAATTGTTCGCCAACGACGTCGATGTCGTGACCTATGAGTTCGAAAACGTGCCATCGGCCGCTGCCATGGTGCTGGCTGCCAGACGTCCCGTGCTGCCGAGCCGCTCGGCGCTCGAAACCACGCAGGATCGGCTCACGGAAAAGGATTTCGTGACCTCGCTCGGTATCCGAACGGCCAATTACGCCGATGTCTCCTCGCCATCCACGCTGCGCGAAGCGATCCTGCGGATCGGCCTGCCGGCCGTGCTGAAAACCCGCCGCTTCGGCTATGACGGCAAAGGTCAGGTGAAGATCCGCCAGGGCGATGACCTGGAAAAACTGTGGGCTGAGCTCGGTACCAAATCCGCGATTCTGGAAGCCTTCGTCCCGTTCGAGCGCGAGATCTCGGTGATCGCCGCGCGGGGGGCTGACGGACAGGTCGAGTGTTTCGACGTCACGGAAAACGAGCATCGCGATCACATTCTGAAAGTGTCGCAGGCGCCGGCCCGCATCCCGGACACGCTGGCCGACGAGGCCCGCGACATTGCCAGCCGGATCGCCACCGCGCTCGATTATGTCGGCGTGCTGGCTGTCGAGATGTTCGTCGTGCCCGGCCCCTCCGGTCCCAGCGTGCTGGTCAACGAGATTGCCCCACGGGTGCATAATTCCGGCCACTGGACCTTGGATGGGGCTTCGATTTCGCAATTCGAGCAGCACATCCGGGCGATCGCGGGCTGGCCGCTTGGCAAGCCGCTGCGCCACGGGCAGGTCACGATGACCAATCTGATCGGCGACGAGATCAACAGCTACGAGCAATGGCTCACGGTTCCCGGCGCCACCGTGCACCTCTATGGCAAGGGGGCGGCCCGGCCGGGCCGCAAAATGGGGCATGTCACCCAGGTGTCCCCGATGCCGCCAAGGGCGGGCCTGAAATAATCCGCTTCTGGCGCGTTAAACTTTCCATCCAGAGCCCGGCACCGGGTGGACAGGGATGGTGTTGTCTGATACACGGGCGCCCTCAAGGTTAAGGGCGCGGCCTTTTGCCAGCCCTGGCTTTCACCAGATTTCAAACCGATAGACTGAGAAAGAGGATGCCGCGTGCAGGTTCTCGTTCGCGATAACAATGTCGATCAAGCTCTCAAGGCGCTCAAGAAGAAGATGCAGCGCGAGGGCATTTTCCGCGAGATGAAGCTCCGCGGCCATTACGAGAAGCCCTCTGAGAAGAAAGCACGCGAGAAGGCCGAAGCCGTGCGCCGCGCACGCAAGCTGGCCCGCAAGAAGCTGCAGCGCGAAGGCCTGCTGCCGATGAAGCCGAAGCCGGTGTTCGGCGCTGGCGCAGGTGGCGACCGCGGTGCTGGTCGCGGACCGGGCGCAGGCCCCCGTCCCGGCGCGCCGCGCTGATCTGCCCAAACAGATTTGACGATGTTCCAAGCGCGGGCCTGCAGCCCGCGCTTTTATTTTGCCTGCTGTAAGCGGGAGCGCTGTTGCGCGGGAGACGCCGCCGACGACCACCCGGCCATCTTGGCATCCGGCGATTTCGTCCCGAGCATCCTTCGGAACGCCGGTCTCACTTGTCCTTCGATGGTACCGACCAAAGCAAAAGCGGCGGACCCTTGGCCGCCGCTTTGAGATCACCGCAGGAGCTGAGCAAGTCCGCTATTTCGGCAGGACCGAATGGAACACGGACTTCGCAGCCGACATCATGTCCTGCGCAACGTTGGACATCTGATCCTTGATCGACGGATCGTTCTTGTCCGCACGCAGATCGAGCGGGCTCAACTGGCGTGTCGGGATTTCGGCCGGCGGCGTCGGGCGCCCATCCGGCTGGAGCGCCCCGGTATAGGGCGGGTTGGTGCCGGACGCCGGGGCCATGCCGAAGCTTTGCTCGGCCGGCGGAGCCGAAACCGTGACGGGAGGCGGCAACGGCCGGACCGCAGAGACCGGAGGCGTCGCCGTGACGATACGCGGCGCTTCGCCGGCACCACGGGCAGCATCGGCCGGCTTTTCGCTCGACGCCTTGCCGGTGCTCTCGCTCGCACGCAGCCGTTCGATCGCCGCGCGCGCCAGATCGGCGGCATCGCGTCGCTCCTCCGGCTGAGCGGCCGGCGCCTCTGCGGGAGTTCCTCGCGCGATCAGCTTCTCGCGCGGCGAGGCCGCACGGCGCGGGGTCTCGGCCGGAAGGCTCGCCGTCTCGGCCGGCTTCACCTCGACAGCCTTCTCCGCAGCCTTTTCGGTCAGCGATTTCTCCGAGACGCCCTTCGCCTTGATGCCCGGCGCCGGCACGTTGGAGACCTCGGCCGACGTCTCGGCGGACTTGGCATCCACCTTGGTCGCGTCGGTGTGACTTGCGGACGCGTCGGTCTTGGACGCGTCGCTCTTGGCGCCAGTGAGCTTGGCGTAGGCCGCCGACGCAACGGACGCCACGGTCGAGGGCGGCGAGTCGGGCTTGGTATTGATGTAGTGGTTGACGATGTACGCGCCGATGATGGTCGCCACCACCGACGGGATGATCTCCATGGCGAACTTGGTGAGATATTTCAGCATGCTGACCACTCCCGCGGCGCGGTATTTGCGGGAACTTTGAGGCACAATTAAGGGACCATTCCCCACCTTCCGAAGCTCACGCCTGCCAAGCGGACCGGCGCGCCCTTCGCAAGATCGTTTCCTGAAAGCCGTTCAGACCGGAGCCGTGCGGCCGCACTGGGCGGCGCCATAGCAAACCGGATCACCGGTTCAAGATACCACAATCAGCGGCATGCCGGTAAACAATTGGTTACGGCTTCAATTCAACTTCCAGGAAAACGATCTCGGAACCCGTCTCGTTCAGCACATCGTGTTCAACGCCCGCTTTGCGGAAGTAGGATTTCCCGACCGCGAGCTGCGCCTTCGAGCGCTCTCCCGACGGCGCCACGATCGTCATCTGGCCGGCGGTGACGGGCACGATCACGTAATCCATTTCATGGATATGGCGCCCCGTCGCACTCCCCGGCGCCAGCCGCCACTCCGTGACGCGGACCTCGGGCGTATCGACCTGGACGTCGGATTGAGCGCTGAGCATGCGGATCTCTCTCAAAATCAGGGCACGAAGAGCAGGAAGAGGAATATCGCGAACACGACCATGTGCACCAGCCCGAACAGGATGTTGGTCCGGCCTGTGCCGAAGGTCAGCATGCTCAGCACGAAGGTCAGGACCAGCAGCACCATTCCCTGGGCATCGAGCCCGAGCACGAGCTGCTTGTCGAGCGCATAAGCGGCGACCGCCACGGCCGGAATGGTCAGGCCGATGGTCGCGAGCGACGATCCCAGCGCCAGGTTGATGCTCTTTTGCAGATCGTTGGCGCGCGCCGCCGAGATCGCCGCCACGCTCTCCGGCAGCAGGATCAGCAGCGCCACCAACACGCCCGCGACGGCGGGCGGCGCACCGGTCGCGGCCACGCCGGCATCGACCACCAGCGAGAACTTCTTGGCGAGCAGCACGACAGCGAGCAGCGCGACCAGCAACAGCCCGACGCTGAGCATCAGCTTGCTGCGCGGCAGCCGGACATCATCATCGGCGAAGCCGGCCGAGCTGCCAACGAAATAGTCCCGGTGCCGGGTGGTCTGCGTATAAAGAAACATCGCGTAGAGCAGGATCGTGACGATACTGACGAAGGCGAGCTGCGCCGTCGAATAGACCGGACCGGGAGAGGTCAGCGTGTAGTTCGGTAGCACCAGCGTGATGGTCGCCATCGTGAACAGCACGCTGAGATAGAGATTGGCACCGGACACGAGCACGTCCTGCTCGCGATAGCGCAGACTGCCAATGAAGATGCAGATTCCGACCAGGCCGTTGCATACGATCATGACGACGGCGAACACCGTGTCACGGGCCAGCGCCGGCGCAGCCTTGTCGCCGAGCATGATGGTGGCGATCAGCGCCACCTCGATAATCGTCACCGCCAGCGTCAACAGCAGCGTGCCGAACGGCTCGCCGATCTCATGCGCGATCACCTCGGCGTGATGCACGGCCGCGAACACCGTGCCGAACAGGATGACCAGCAGCACGGCCGCAAACACCAGTCCAACCGCTGACGGAGTGAAGTCGTAATGCAATGCCGTGACCCCCACGACCAGCGCCACGGCGAGGCCGGGGAAGATCACCGACGATGCCGGCGTGGCACCCTTCACGCTCATGATTCGCGCTCCTCGATCGGTTCCCATCGACTATGCGCGATGGCGCGGCGATCGTCACGCGCCGGGACGCACGCTTCTCGACCGGCACGGCCTCCGACATCAGCATCGGATCAATGCGGGTCGAGCAGCGGGTGGATCGGCAGCACCGTCAGCAGCACGAAGAGCGGGATCAGGATGGCGGCCGCCCGGAGCATGTAGCCGAAAAAGCTCGGCATCCTGATGCCCTGCTCGTTGGCGATCGCTGCGACCATGAAGTTCGGCGCGTTGCCGATATAGGTCAGTGCGCCCATGTACACCGCCCCCATCGAGATCGCGGCCAGCGTTCCCGACAGCTCGCCCATCAACACCTTGGGATCGCCGCCGGCGAGCTCGAAGAACAACAGATAAGTCGGCGCATTGTCGAGGAAGGCCGACATCAAGCCGGTAAACCAGAAATAGGCGACCTCGCGCGGCGCGCCGGAGGGCGTCGTCACCGCGGTCAGGAGCCAGCCGAACGAGCCGCCATGGCCCGCATTCAGCATCGCGATGACCGGAACGATCGCGGTGAAGATCGCGGCGAACAGCTTGGCGACCTCTCGGATCGGCTCCCAAGTGAACCCATTGGCCTCGCGGTGCTCATCCGGGGTGAGCCAGAGCGACAATCCGGCGATCACGACCAGGACGGCATCGCGAACCAGGTTCTGCAGCTCGAGATGCGTGCCGACAACGTCGAAAGAAATGCCCGGCTTCCAGGTCGCAGAGATCAGCGTGTTGGCAACGATGGCGGCGATCAGGAGGATGTTGACGAGCCCGCGGACCCGCAGCGGCTCCGTCGGACCATCGACGCTCGCCGGTTTCTCGGCGCGGTAGCGCCAAACATCGACCGCGGCGAAGACGACGAGCAGCAGGCCGGCGACGATCGCCGTCTGCAGCCAGATGTTGCGCGTGGTCCAGAAGAAGTCGACGCCGCGCAGGAAGCCGACGAACAGCGGCGGGTCGCCCAGCGGGCTCAAGGCGCCGCCGACATTGGCCGCAAGGATGATGAAGAAGATCAGCACATGGACGTTGTGCGGCCGCGTCAGATTGGCGCGGATCAGCGGCCGCACGAGGATCATCGCCGCGCCCGTGGTGCCGACCACGCTCGCGATGATCGTGCCGAGCGCGAGGATCGACGTATTGGTGGCGGGCGTGCCTCGGATGTCGCCGGTCACCAGGACACCGCCGGCCACCGTGTAGAGCGCGAACAGCAGCAGGATGAAGCTGAGATATTCAGCAAGCAGCGCATGGACGAACGACGCGAATGCGGCGCCGGGCCCGGCCTGCCAGCTCAACGCCGCCAACGTCATCAACGCCCATGCCGCAGCGATCTTGCCGTAGTGATGATGCCAGAACTTGGCGAACAGCAGCGGCCCGAGCGCGATCGACAGCAGCAATCCGGCGAATGGCAGCGCGAACGGCCAGGTCATCGCGGCGCCGTCCAGCCCGGTGGCGGCATGCGCCGGCCCGGGCAGCGCTGCGAAAACCAGACCCCCAACGAGCAGCGCCGGCCACGTCTTGAGGCCGAAGCTAAGGGCCGTCGATGAAAGTCTTTGCCGTCTCGGTCGCACCAAACAAATCCAGATCATTATGTCCGCCGTCAGGAAACCGTACGAAGCGCTTGGGGTCATGCGCAAGCGCGAACAATCGTTCCCCGAAGCGGATCGGAATCCCCGGATCCTGGGCCCCATGCATGATCAGGAGCGGCACGTGGACCGCGGCGATGCGGCGGTCCGAATGAAAGCTGTCGCGCATCAGCAGGCTGACCGGAACGACGCGGAGCATCTCGGAGGCGACATCGACGGTCGACGTGTAGGGCGCCTCCAGGATGAGCTTTGCAATCGGATGCTGTGCAGCAATTGCGGTCGCCACGCCGCTCCCGAGCGAAAAGCCCCAGGCCACGATGCGGTCGGCCGCATAGCGCTCCCGCGTGAACGCATAGGCGGCTGCGGCATCCTGAAGCAGCCCCGTCTCGCTGGGACTGCCAGTCGATCCGGCATAGCCGCGGTAGGACAACGCCACGAGACCGGTGCCGTCGGCGGTCAGCGCCTTGAAGCGCGAGACGACCCCTGCGAGGAAATCGCCATTGCCGGGGAAATAGAGCACGAGCTTGTGCCCAGGCTTCGCCGGGACATGCCAGGCAATGACCTTCTCGCCATCGGCGGAGGTCAGCACATGCTCTTCAGCTTGCGGAAAGCCGGCGGCAGAAGGCGCCGTGCGGCCGACCGGCGGGATCGGAAACAGCATCGCGCGCTGACGCACGAACAGTACCGCAATCACGGTGGCGTAGATCGCCACCACGACGATCAGGAGCCATTTCACGACGGTCATGGCTCCCGACCGGCTCCGTCACATCGCCTTGACGATGTTCTCGGTCATCTTCTTGGCGTCGCCGAGCAGCATCATCGTGTTGTCGCGGTAGAACAGCGGATTGTCGATGCCGGCATAACCGGACGCTAGCGAGCGCTTGATGAACATCACCGTGCCGGCCTTCCAGACCTGCAGCACCGGCATGCCGTAGATCGGCGAGGTCTTGTCCTCCTCGGCCGCCGGGTTGGTGACGTCGTTGGCGCCGATCACGAAGGCGACGTCGGCCTGCGCAAACTCCGAGTTGATGTCCTCAAGCTCGAACACCTCGTCATAGGGCACATTGGCTTCGGCGAGCAGCACGTTCATGTGGCCGGGCATGCGGCCCGCGACCGGGTGGATGGCGTATTTCACCTCGACGCCTTCCTTCTTCAAGGTGTCCGCCATTTCGCGCAGCGCGTGCTGGGCCTGCGCCACCGCCATGCCGTAGCCGGGGACGATGATGACCTTCGACGCGTTCTTCATGATGAAGGCAGCATCGTCAGCCGAACCGAGCTTGGCCGGCTTCTGTTCGCCCGCGGCGGCCCCCGCGGACGCAGTCTCACCGCCGAAGCCACCGAGGATAACCGAGATGAAGGAGCGGTTCATCGCGTGGCACATGATGTAGGACAGGATGGCGCCGGACGAGCCGACCAGCGCGCCGGTGATGATCAGCGCCGAATTGCCCAGCGTGAAGCCGATGCCCGCGGCGGCCCAGCCCGAATAGGAGTTCAGCATCGAGATCACGACCGGCATGTCGGCGCCGCCGATCGGGATGATCATCAGCACGCCGAGCGCCAGCGCCAGGAGCGTGACCATCAGGAAGTCGAAGCCACCGCCGGTCAGCACGAGGCGGATGACGAAGAAGACGAGCGCGACGGCGAGCGCAATGTTGATCAGGTGGCGCGCCGGCAGGATGATCGGTGCGCCGCTCATCCGCGCCGACAGCTTGAGGAACGCGATCACCGAGCCGGTGAAGGTCAGCGCGCCGATGGCGACGCCGAGCGACATCTCGACGAGGCTCTGCGGATGGATGTTGCCGGCCGTGCCGATGTCGAAGGCTTCCGGCGCGAAGAAGGCCCCTGCGGCGACCAGCACCGCGGCCATGCCGACCAGCGAGTGGAAGGCGGCGACGAGTTCGGGCATCGCCGTCATCGGCACCCGGCGGGCGATGACCGCGCCGATGCCGCCGCCGATCGCGACGCCGAGGATCACCAGGATCCAGGCCAGCGCATCCGCCGGCGGGTGGCTGGCGAGCGTGGTAAGGACCGCGATCCCCATGCCCACCATGCCGAACAGATTGCCCTGGCGGCTGGTGGCCGGGCTGGACAGCCCGCGCAGCGACAGGATGAACAGCACACCTGCCACGAGATAAAGGAGTGCCGACAGATTGGCGTTCATTGCAGATGCCCCGTTGTGCCTGTCATCCCGCGTCGTGCGGCGTTGTTACTTGGACTTCTTCTTGTACATCGCCAGCATGCGCTGGGTGACGAGGAAGCCTCCGAAGATGTTCACGCAGGCGAAGATCAGCGCGATGAAGCCGAAGGCCCGCGCCAGACCGCTGCCGCTCGACACCATGGAGACGCCGACCGCCAGCAGGGCGCCGACCACGATGACCGAGGAGATCGCATTGGTCACCGACATCAGCGGCGTATGCAGCGCCGGGGTCACCGACCACACGACGAAATAGCCGACAAAAACGGCGAGGACGAAGATCGACAGCCGGAAGACGAACGGATCGACGGCTTGGACGACATGCTCCATGGCTTTGCTCCTTGTGTCTTCCGACTAGGCCTTCGGCTGGAAGTTCGGGTGAATGATGGCGCCGTCCTTTGTCAAAGCCGTGGCCTTGACCAGTTCGTCGTCCCAATTGACCGCCAGCGTCTTCTCCTTCTTGTCGATCATCGTCTCGATGAAGGCGAAGAGGTTGCGGGCGTACAGCCCCGAGGCCGAGGCGGCGACGCGCCCGGCCAGGTTCGGGAAGCCGATGATCTTGACGCCGTCGATCTCGACGGTCTCGCCGAGCTTGACGCCTTCGACATTGCCGCCGCGCTCGACTGCGAGGTCGACCAGCACCGAGCCCGGACGCATCGACTTCACCATCTCCATGGTGACCAAGCGCGGGGCCGGACGGCCGGGGATCAGCGCCGTCGTGATGATGACGTCCTGCTTCTTGATGTGTTCCGCCGTCAGCGCCGCCTGCTTGGCCTGATACTCTTTCGACATTTCCTTGGCGTAGCCGCCGGCGGTCTGCGCATTCTTGAATTCCTCATCCTCGACGGCCAGGAACTTGGCGCCGAGGCTTTCCACCTGCTCCTTGGTGGCTGGACGGACGTCGGTGGCCGAGACGATGGCGCCGAGCCGGCGCGCAGTCGCGATCGCCTGAAGGCCGGCGACGCCGACGCCCATCACGAAGACCTTGGTCGCCGGCACGGTGCCGGCGGCGGTCATCATCATCGGAAAGGCCCGGCCGAAGGCCTCGGCCCCTTCGATGACCGCGCGATAGCCGGCGAGGTTCGCCTGGCTCGACAGCACGTCCATGACCTGGGCGCGGGTGATGCGCGGCATCAATTCCATCGCAAAGGACGCTATGCCGGCATCGGCCATCGCCTTCAGCGCAGCGTCATTGCCATAGGGATCCATGATCGCGAACACCAGCGCGCCGCGCCGGTAGTTGGCGAGCTCGGAAGCCTCCGGCCGCTTCACCTTGATGATGATGTCGGCGTCCTTCAGCGCGTCGGCGCTCACGGTGGCGCCGGCTGCCGTGAACTCCGCGTCGGGGACGCCGGACTTGATGCCGGCACCGGGCTCGATCACGACCTCGGCGCCCAACGCCTTGAACTTCTTCACCGTGTCGGGAGAGGCGGCGACCCGCGGCTCCAACGGGTCGATTTCCTTGGCGACGGCAATCTTCATGAGGCCTCCGGCGCGGATGCGCGCGCGAGCTTAAAAGGGGCGGGACGGCGATGTGTCGTCAGCGGGCGCGGCATCCGCACTCAGCTGAAGGCCCGCCAGCGGGGTGCCGGCGGGCCGAAAGCGACATTAAGCGATGAAAATGGCCATCAAGATGACGATGAGGGCGACACCGATGGTGCCGTACTTCACCAGCGCGATGAATCCCTCATAGGTTGCTTCATGCGCCGCGTAGTCGTTGCCGTCAGCCGTCGAGTAGGCGGTCTCGCCATGGTTTGCCATCGGGGTCCCCCAGAGAAATATGCTTTGTTAAGGTCGCATACCTCAAAGCCGATGCAAGGGCAACGGCGGCCATGCCAGCCAGTTCTATCGGCTTTTCCGATCACCCTATTGGCTTGGCCAATTATCACGGATCCAGCGCGTCAGGCTGGCCTCGCTGACCTCGCCCGCAGCGAGGGCGAGGATCACCGCAGCGGCGTCCGCTTCCGGGACGTCGAAATCGAATCCATTGACGCCAAGGAACGTATAGAGCGCCAGCAGCGAGGTCCGCTTGTTGCCATCCACGAACGGATGATTGCGCGCAATGCCGTAGGCATAGGCTGCGGCGAGCTCCGGAAGCTCTGCGCCTTCGTAAGCCCACTTGTTTCTCGGGCGATCCAGCGCAGACTCGAGCATGCCCTCGTCGCGCAAGCCGCTTGCTCCGCCATGAATTGCAAGCTGCTCATCATGGATTGCAACGACCATCTGACGCGTGAGCCAGAACGGCTCGTTCATTTCGCCAGCTCGGAGAGCGCGTTGTGATACCGCTTCATGCCGCGCCGGGCGACTGTCATCGCCCGCTCGAAATCCGGATCATGCGGCGTCAGCATGATGCCGCCACCCGGCTGCTCGACAGGGAACAGCTTGTCCCCCTCTTTAAGGTTCAGCCGGGCCACCATCTCCTTAGGCAAGATCAGCCCGATGGAATTACCGATCTTTCGGACCTGCAGCACCACGCTGCTGTCCGGCTTCAGCTCCTTGGGACTTTCATTCATGGCAGGCTCCTCTGTTGTACACTTGTATAACAGAGAAGCCCACCCAGTTCAACAAATGTTATACGCCACTACCCCATCCGCTCCAGCTCATCGATCATGCCGGCGATGACCGACAGGCCGCCATCCCAGAATTTCGGGTCCTTGGCGTCCAGGCCGAACGGGGCGAGCAGCTCGGAATAATGCTTGGTGCCACCGGCGGCGAGCATCGCCAGATAACGCTCGGCGAAGCCCTCGGCGGCATGCTCGTAGACCGCATAGAGCGAGTTCACGAGGCAGTCGCCGAACGCATAGGCGTAGACATAGAACGGCGAATGGATGAAGTGCGGGATGTACATCCAGAAGTTCTCGTAGCCCGGCTTGATCTCGATCGCTTCGCCGAGGCTCTCGGTCTGCACCGACAGCCAGATCTGACCGAGCCGCTCGGCGGTGAGCTCGCCATTCTTGCGCTCGGTGTGCACGGCGCGCTCGAACGAATAGAACGCGATCTGCCGCACCACCGTGTTGATCATGTCCTCGACCTTGCCGGCGAGCAGCGCCTGGCGCTGCTTGGCGTCGCGGGTCTCGGACAACAGGCGCTTGAAGGTCAGCATCTCGCCGAACACGCTCGCGGTCTCGGCGAGCGTCAGCGGCGTCGGCGCCATCAGCGCGCCTTGCCTCGCCGCCAACACCTGGTGGACGCCATGGCCGAGCTCGTGCGCGAGCGTCATCACGTCGCGCGGCTTACCCTGATAGTTCATCAGCACATAGGGATGCGCCGAGGGCGTGGTCGGATGCGAGAACGCGCCCGGCGCCTTGCCCGGCCGCACCGGCGCATCGATCCAGCTCTGGTCGAAGAAGCGCTGGGCGATGTCGGCCATTTCAGGCGAGAAGCCGCGATAGGCCGTCAGCACCATGTTCTTGGCGTCCGGCCAGGCGATGGTGGCGTTGGCGGCGAAGGGCAACGGCGCGTTGCGGTCCCAATGCGCGAGCTTCTTCTTTTTGAACCAGCGCGCCTTCAGTTGATAGTAGCGATGCGACAGCTTCGGATAGGCCGCGCGCACCGACGCCACCAGCGCATCGACCACTTCGCGCTCGACCCGGTTGTTGAGATGGCGGGAATCCGCGACATCCTGGAAGCCGCGCCAGCGATCGGAGATGTCCTTGTCCTTGGCCAGCGTATTGGTGATCAGCGCGAAGGTGCGCTCATTGGCCTTGAAGGTCTTGGCCAGCGCCTCGGCGGCCGCCTTGCGCTTGGCACCGTCGCGGTCCTGCAGGAAGTTCAAGGTCGGCTCGATCGCGAGCTCCTTTCCCCCGACCTGGAAGCGCAGACCGGCGATGGTCTGATCGAACAGCCGGTTCCAGGCCGAATAGCCCGTCTGCGACTTCTCGTGGAACAGCTGCTCGACGCGATCCTCGAGCTGATATGGCTTGTCCTTGCGCAGATCCTCGATCCATGGCCGGTAATGGCCGAGCGCCGGCGTCTCCATCGCGCGCTCAATGACCGCGTCGTCGATGCGGTTGAGCTCGAGCGGGAAGAACAGCAGATGCGTGGATGCAGCGGTCAGTCGCTCGGAGATATCGCCGTAGAATTTGGAAATCGCCGGATCGACACTGTCGCCGGCATGCGCGAGGCCCGCGAATGAACCAAGCCGGCCGGCAAGATCGTCGATCGCCTCGTAGCGCCGCACGGCCGCTGCAAGCCATTCGCCGCCATCGTCGCGTGCGACATGCTCGGCGAGCTTGCCCTTGTAATCCGTCTCAAACGCGACGCATTCGGCATCCATCTTCGCGAGATCGTGAGCGATCTCCGGTGCGTCGATGCCCATATACAGGTCGCCGAGATTCCATTCGGGCAGCGTCCCGATTCCCGTCTTGGCCGCGACCTCCTTCTTTGCGGGCTTGGCGGACGATTTGGCCGCTGCACCACGCCCTGCTTTGACCGCCGGTTTCGACTTGGACGCCGGCTTGTTGGACGCCGGCTTGTTGGACGCCGGCTTGCCGGACGTCGGCTTGGCGGCGGCCTTCTTGGCCTTGGCGGTTTTGGACGGAGGAGCGGACTTGGTCGGCTTGCGGAGGGCGGAAGAAGCGCGCGAGGTCATCGGATGGGTAACCTGTTGTTCGAACGTGTATCCCGATCAGCGAGGTTTAAGGTTGCGTTAATCGGCGTCGGCGAGAGTGCCCCGATTCGAGACAGATAGTCGTAGCGTGCAAGGAAAGCCATGGCTGCCAGCATTTTGATCGCCGATGATGATCCGGTCCAGCGCCGGCTGGTGGAGAACATGGTGCAGAAATGCGGCTACGAGGCGATTGTGGTCGACACCGGCGACGCCGTCATCGAGAAGCTGACCCATCCCGACGCCGGCCCGATCGACGCCATCGTGCTCGATCTGGTGATGCCCGGGCTCGACGGCATGGGCGTCCTGTCCAAGATGCGCGAAGCCGGGATTTCGATACCCGTGATCGTGCAGACGGCGCATGGCGGGATCGACAATGTCGTTTCGGCGATGCGCGCCGGCGCGCAGGACTTCGTGGTCAAGCCGGTCGGGATCGAGCGTCTGCAGGTCTCCTTGCGCAATGCCCTGAACACGTCCGCGCTGAAGGGAGAGCTGCAGCGCATCCGTCACAGCCGTGAGGGCCGGCTGACGTTCGACGACATCATTACACGGGCGGAGGCGATGGCGCCGATCCTGCGCATCGCCGAGAAGGCTGCGGCATCCTCGATCCCAGTCTTGATCGAAGGCGAATCCGGAGTCGGCAAGGAGCTGTTCGCCCGCGCGATCCACGGCACCAGCGAGCGCAAGACAAAGCCGTTTGTGGCGGTCAATTGCGGCGCGATCCCCGACAACCTCGTGGAATCGATTCTGTTCGGCCATGAGAAGGGCGCATTTACTGGCGCGACCGAGCGTCACATGGGCAAATTCGTCGAAGCCCATGGCGGAACGCTGTTCCTCGACGAGGTCTCCGAGCTGCCGCTCGCCGCCCAGGTCAAGCTGCTGCGCGCTTTGCAGGAAGGCGCGGTCGAGGCGGTCGGCGGCCGCAAGCCGGTCAAGGTCGATGTCCGCATCATCTCGGCGACCAATCGCAGGCTGCTCGAACGCGTCAAGGAAGGTCATTTCCGCGAAGACCTGTTCTACCGGCTGCATGTGCTGCCGCTGACGATCCCGCCCTTGCGCGCGCGCCGCGAGGACATTCCGCATCTGCTGCGGCACTTCCTCGCGCGTTTCGCGGCCGAGGAGAATCGCGCCGTGACCGGCATCGCCGGCGACGCCGTCGCCTATCTGACCAAGCTCGACTGGCCCGGCAACATCCGCCAGCTTGAAAACGCGGTCTATCGCGCCGTCGTCATGAGCGAGAGCGATCTGCTCGGCGTGGCGGATTTTCCGCTGATCCCGACCCATGCACCGCCGGTGGAGCCGGCGCCCGCGCTCACCGTCGAGCGGCCCATCCCGTCACTGCCGGCGGTCGTGCCGGGTAGTGAAGTACCCATCGCTCCCCTGCCCTCGCACGGTGCTCTGCCGCTCCTGACCGCGAGCGGCGAGGTGCGCCCACTCGAGGAACTGGAGCACGAGATCATCCGCTTCGCCATCGCGCATTACCGTGGCCAGATGTCGGAGGTTGCGCGGCGTCTCAAAATCGGACGCTCGACGCTATACCGCAAGCTCGACGAAGCCAATGGCGAGACGCCGGCGACGGAATCTCCGCCGCTGGGATGATCGGCTCATGTCCGAAAAACGCCGCAAGGCTCCGCAACAATGGAACATCTGAACCGTTGCCTTGCGGTGACAGACAAAGGAAAAAACGCATGGCACAAACGCACGATCGGTTTGGCCGGGGTTTCCCAAGAGTCAGTTTGTCGTGAGTTGTCCCGTGTGGCGCTGGCCGCAGAAATGGGGCTTGAGTATCGTTTGGTGAATCATTGCGTGCATGCGTGATCCATTCTCACAAGCGGGCGCTCGAGCCGGAGCCGGCGGGCAGAAGCGAGCGTGTGACCGACCCTGTTCCGGACGGAACGAATCATCCGAGGGATTGACGATGCGAGATTGTGTGACCACCCGTGGCGGATATGACCGCGTGTTGATGGCTGTCGCGGCAACCTTCCTCGCGGTGTCCGCGACCTCGGCTTTGGCCCAGGGTGACGCGCCTCGCAACAACGCTGCCGAGTTGGCCATCGATGCGGCGATCCCGCTGCCCGAGCCGGCCAATGTGCCGCCGCCGACCGCCAGCGATTTCAAGCTCGACACCACCGCGACGGTCTCGCCCGGGCCGGCCAAGACACCCGACAAGACCCCGGATCTGGCCAAAACCCCCGAGCAGGCCAAGGCACCCGAGCCGACGAAGCCGCTCGACGCTGTCGCGGCCCCGGCCGCTGAGCCAGCCAAGACGATGGCCAGCCCGCCTGCTGCCACGGCAACGGCGCCCGAACCGGCGAAGGATCCGGTCAAGGCGGCCAGCAACATTCCTGCGGCCGATCAGCCGGTGGCCGATCGTTTGCGCGACCTGATCGCCACCAAGGGCGCGCGCTATTTCGATCGCAAGACCGAGCGCGCCGCGGTCGAGAAATTCTACACCGGCCGCGACTATGCGCCGATCTGGACTCAGGCCGGCAACCTGACCGCGACCGCCAAGGGCGTGATCGCTCGCCTGCGGGATGCGGCGGCGGACGGCCTCAATCCTGCCGATTATCCGGTGCCCGATTTCAGCGCTGCGGCGGCCACGCCCGATGCGTTGGCGGAAGCCGATCTCAAGCTGACTGAAAGCATGCTCGACTATGCCCGCCAGGCGCAGAGCGGCCGCATGCACTGGTCGCAGGTGTCGGCGGACATTCAATATCCCGAACATCCGGTCGACCCGAACGAGGTGCTGGCCAACGTCACCACCGCCAAGGACGCATCTGCGGCGCTTGAGAGCTACAACCCGCCGCACAAGCTCTACAAGCTGCTGAAGGCCAAGCTCGCCGAGTTGCGCGGCGGCAGCGATGGGGCGCCGATCATCATCGACGACGGCCAGCCGCTGAAATACACCCCGGCCCGCGGCAAGAACGCGCCCGAGGCCGAGGCGCAGATGTCCGATCCGCGCGTGCCGAAGCTCCGCGCCAAGCTCGGACTCACCGAGAATGCCGACGACATCCGCTATGATGCGAAGGTCGCCGCGGCCGTGCGCAAGTTCCAGGAGAGCGCCGATCTCAAGCCGACCGGCGTGCTCGACGATCGCACCGTGAAGGCGCTGAACACGCCCAAGCGCGACAAGCAGATCGACACCATCCTCGTCAACATGGAGCGCTGGCGCTGGCTGCCGCGCGACCTCGGCGCGCCGGCGCTCGGGGATGCCTATGTGATCCTCAACATTCCCGATTATACGCTGAAGGTCATGCAACGCGGCGCCCAGGTCTGGACCACCCGCGTCGTGACCGGCAAGCCGGGCCAGCATGCGACCCCGCTGCTCAGCGAGACGATGAAGTTCATCACGGTCAATCCGACCTGGAACGTACCGCCGTCGATCATCTACAACGAATATCTGCCGGCGCTGCAGCAGGATCCGACGGTGCTCGACCGCATGGGGCTTCGCCTGGAGCGCGCCCGCGACGGCTCGATCCACATCTCCCAGCCGCCGGGCGAGGCCAACGCGCTCGGCCGCATCCGTTTCAACTTCCCGAACAAGTTCCTGGTCTATCAGCACGACACGCCGGACAAGCATCTGTTCGCGCGCGAGGACCGCGCCTTCAGCCATGGCTGCATGCGCGTGCAGTATCCCGACCAGTACGCATCCGTTCTGCTGAACATCGCCATGCCGGGCGAGCGCTACACGCCCGAGCGTATCCGCAGCATGTATGGTTCGAGCGAGATCGACCTGAAATTCCCGACGCCGATCCCGGTCAACATCACCTACCAGACCGCCTTCGTCGACGATGCCGGCAAGCTGCAGTTCCGCAAGGACGTGTATGGCCGCGACGCGACCATGATCTCGATCCTGAAGAACGGCCGCGGCAAGGATCTCGAAAACGTCGTCGCCCACGCGCAGCCGAGCTATGCGCGGCCGCGCGGACCACTGCCGAGCGCGGTCAATGTCAGCGACAACAGCTTCTCGTCGGGGTCAGGGCCGAACTTCTTCGAGCGCCTGTTCGGCGGCGGTTCGCCGACCCCGCCGGCCCCGGTCGGGCGCCCGGTGCGACGGGTGTTCACCCGCTGATCCGAGCAAGGTCCACGACCTGAAAATAACGATCTGAAAATATCGACGTGAGATCAAGAAGCCCGCCGAAGGTAACATCTTCGGCGGGCTTTTTTAATGTTGGTTAACCACAACGGTCAACCACGATTCGCTGGCCCTTTTTCGCCACACTCAAGAGTATATGTTAAGGGTAATTGGGGGGCGGGCCGGTGAGTATCCTTTAACCATCCCGCCTTAGGTAAGCGTTTCCTCTCTCTTCCGCCGGACGGGCCGCAAGAGGGTATCCGAGTAAACGCTCGTCGACGGGGTGGGCTGCATCTTGCTGTCTGTTTTCGCGCGCCAATCTGTTTCGCTCACGAGAGCGGGTTGGAAGGCTGGATGCCGATCTGGACTGGCGACGCTGCTGCTGCTGATCGGCGCAGGCTCGGTCCATGATGCGGCGGCCTTGAACGAAACACGCACGCTCTCCTTCCATCACACCCATTCCGGCGAGGACCTCACGGTCACCTTCAAGCGCGAAGGCCGCTATGACGAAGATGCGCTGAAGAAGCTCAACCACTTCCTGCGCGACTGGCGCACCCAGGACGAGACGGTCATGGACCGCCGCCTGTTCGACATCCTCTGGGAAGTCTATCGCGACGTCGACGCCAAGCAGCCGATCCAGATCATTTCGTCGTACCGCTCTCCCGCCACCAATTCGATGCTGCGCCGGCGCTCGGCGCATTCCGGGGTGGCGCGGCACAGCCAGCACATGCTGGGCCATGCGATGGATTTCTACATTCCCAACGTGCCGCTGGAGCAGATCCGCTTCGCCGGCCTGCGCCTGCAGCGCGGCGGCGTCGGCTTCTATCCGACCTCCGGCTCGCCCTTCGTGCACTTGGACACCGGCAATATCCGGCACTGGCCGCGCATGACCGCCGATCAGCTGGCGCGCGTATTCCCTGACGGCAAGACCGTGCACGTCCCGAGCAATGGCGTGCCGCTAAAGGGCTATGAGCTGGCGAAGGCCGAGATCGAGAAGCGCGGCAATGGCGAGGACGCCTCGGCTGGAAAGCCCGGCCTGCTCGCACGCCTGTTCCGGGGACGCCCGAGCGAGGATGACGAAGAGTCGTCGGAGGCCGACGTCAAGCCGGTCCAGACAGCGGCGGTCGCGGCCAAGCCGGCCGACAGCAAATCCACGGCGCGCGGCAAGATCGCCAATGCGCTGCAGTTGGCGTCGGCCGATTCGCAGGGCGCACAGCCAGTGGCCGCCAAGTCCGGCAACAAGCCCGAGTCCAGGCCCGAGAGCCAGCCGGAGGCGAAGCCCGAGACCACGAGCGCGATTGCCGCCAATGCGGCCCGGGACGGCGGCCCGCAGAGCGTCGCCGACATCATCAATTCACGCGGCTTCTGGGGTGACAATCCAGCGACGCCGAAGCAGGCGACGCCCGAGCAGGTGGCCGCGATCACCGCGCGCCGGGCGCTGTCCTCGATCGATCAGCCGCAGAACGCAAGCCTGATGCAGGCCATGGCCTTCGCTCCTCCGGCCTCCTCGCCGATCGATCGCGCCAATGGCAGCGGCACCGCGGCAGTGATCCCGGTGCGCAATTCCCGCCCCGCGACGCGCAGTGCGGCACCCGCTCCCGACGGCGCCGCGGCGGCCGGCAAGAACGCCCAGGGCCAGGATGCCGTGATCACGATGTCCACCCGGATTTCGGCCGCCAAGGGCACCGATTCGACCTGGATGCGGGCGATTCTGTTGACGCCGAGCGCCTCGTCCTCGATGTCCGTGACCAAAATGGGCGACCCTGATCTCACGGTCATGCGCAGCTATTTCGTCAAGCCGCAGGTCGCGATCGCGATGAGCTTCGCCGCCGATCCGACACCGGGACTGAGCTATGACCAGTTCTCCGGGCCTGCGATCATCAAGCTCGAAACCAAGAGCTTCACGATGCGCGCCGCAGCCTTGCGCTGAGGTGCCGTGGGCCCGCCGCATCTGCCGGCGTGACGAGCCCGGTCGGGATGCCGACAAGCAAATGCCCGCGGATGCGAGCATCCGGGGCATTCGAACGTCGACGGATCAGGCGCTTTCGCCTCAGACCATGCCGAGCGCCTGCATGTAGGTCTCGAGGATGCTCTCCTCCTCCTGGCGCTCATTCGGGTCCTGCTTGCGCAACCGGATGATGGTGCGCAGCGCCTTGACGTCGAAGCCGTTGCCTTTGCTTTCGGCATAGACGTCCTTGATGTCCTCGGAGATCGCCTTCTTCTCCTCCTCCAGCCGCTCGATGCGCTCGATGATCGACCTGAGCTGGTCTACGGCGAAGCGGGTCGCGGGCGAGTCGTCGTCCTTCGCGGCGGCGGAGGTGGCCATTTGATACTCCTGAATAGAACTGGTGTGTCCAATGAAGGCGCCCGTCAGGCGCATGTGCTCGCCGCGACCCTCAAATCTGGCGTGCCCTGCGTCAAGGCGACATCGTCCTCATCCACAGAGCGCCCACACTTTGTTGGTCCAGATGGCGGCAGGCGCGGGCCAGCCGGCGACGCCGCTTGCGTTGAGCCCGCCATCCGGCGCAGCCCTCCGATTCGCTCATTCGCGCTATCCGCGCCTGCCCTTGCAAGGGCCGATAACCAAGCCCGATATCAGCGGCCCGGGTGGACTTTTTTCATGGCGTCGAGCTGCTCGGCACTGGCCTCACGCTGATACTTCGCCTTCCACTCCTCATACGGCATGCCGTAGACGGCCTCGCGGCTCTCATCCCTGGTCATCGCGGCGCCCTTGGCGTCGGCCGCGTCCTTCAGCCAGTTGGACAGGCAATTGCGGCAGAACCCCGCCAGGTTCATCAGGTCGATATTCTGAACGTCGGTTCTGGTCCGCAGATGCTCGACGAGCCTGCGGAAGGCGGCAGCTTCGAGTTCGGTCCGGGTGGTGCTGTCCATCGTCATCGCTTTCGTTCCCTGTTCCGCGTCGTGGCGGATGTCTGCTATAAGATGCGGCATCGTCGCAGGCTTGGCCATATCGCAACACCTTAAGGGGGCAATGGGCGCGATCGACCCACCGTCGCCACGAATTGCCTTGCCGTTGACAGCCGCAGCCAAGTCACGCGACATCAATCAACGTTTGATATAGCGTCGCGCAATGATCCCCAAAACCTCCTCCCTCCTGCATCGCATTCCCCGCCGCCCCGGTTTCGGACTGCTTTCGCTGCTTGGGCTGGCCACGCTCTGTCTCTCCTCGACCCCGGCAGCGGCTGATTTCCGGCTCTGCAACAACACGTCAAGCCGGGTCGGCATTGCCCTTGGCTACAAGGACGCCGAGGGCTGGACCACCGAAGGCTGGTGGAACGTCTCATCTCGCAGCTGCGAGACCCTGCTGAAGGGCACCCTGGTGGCACGCTATTACTACATTTATGCGCTCGATTATGACCGCGGCGGCGAGTGGTCCGGCCAGGCCTTCATGTGTTCGCGCGACAAGGAATTCACGATCAAGGGAACCGAGAACTGCCTGGCCCGCGGCTTCGACCGCACCGGTTTCTTCGAGGTCGATACCGGGGACCAGCGCGCCTGGACGGTACAGCTGACCGAAGCCAATGAGCAGCCCGCGCAGCAGCGCGTTCCCGGCATTCCCGGCACGCTGGGCCCTGGCGGCAATGTGCCGGGCCTCCCCAATGGACCGCAGGCCGCCCCGCCGGCCGCCACGCCTCCCGGGCAAGCGCCCAAGCCATGAGACGATTACGGCGCATCAAGATCCTCGCCACGCTCGGCCCCGCCTCCTCGGACAGCGCGATGATCCGCAAGCTGTTCGAGGCGGGCGCCGACATCTTCCGGATCAATATGAGCCACACCCCGCATGACAAGCTGCGGGAGCTGGTGGCGACCATCCGCAGTGTCGAAGCGAGCTATGGCCGTCCGATCGGCATTCTGGTCGATCTGCAGGGGCCGAAGCTGCGGCTCGGCACCTTTGCCGACGGGCCGGTGCAGTTGAACAACGGCCAGAGCTTCGTGCTCGATGCCGACAAGACGCCGGGCGATGCGACCCGGGTGCATCTTCCGCATCCGGAGATCCTGGCGGCGCTGCAGCCGGGCCATGCCCTGCTGCTCGACGACGGCAAGGTGCGGCTGATCGCCGAGGAGACCTCGCCGACCCGCGCGGTCACCCGCGTGGTGATCGGCGGCCGGATGTCCGACCGCAAGGGCGTGAGCCTGCCGGACACCGACCTGCCGGTGTCGGCGATGACGCCGAAGGACCGCGCCGATCTCGAGGCCGCCTTGAATATCGGCATCGACTGGATTGCGCTGTCTTTCGTGCAGCGTGCCGACGACGTGCTCGAGGCCAAGAAGATCATTCGTGGCCGCGCTGCGGTCATGTCCAAGATCGAGAAGCCGCAGGCGATCGAACGTCTGAACGACATCATCGACGCTTCGGACGCGCTGATGGTCGCCCGCGGCGATCTCGGCGTCGAGCTGCCGCTGGAGCGCGTCCCCGGTCTGCAGAAACTCATGACCCGGCTGGCCCGCCGCGCCGGCAAGCCGGTCGTCGTGGCGACGCAGATGCTGGAATCCATGATCCAGTCGCCGGTGCCGACCCGCGCCGAGGTCTCCGACGTCGCCACCGCGGTCTATGAAGGCGCCGACGCGATCATGTTGTCCGCGGAATCGGCCGCCGGGAAATACCCGATCGAGGCGGTGTCGACGATGAACCGGATCGGCGAGGAGGTCGAGCGCGACGTGGTGTACCGCTCGGTGATCGCCGCGCAGCGCCCGGAGCCGGAATCGACCGCCGGTGATGCGATCGCGGAAGCCGCTCGCCGCATTGCCGAGAATCTCGACCTGCCCACCATCATCTGCTGGACCTCGTCCGGCTCGACCGCGGTCCGCGTCGCCCGCGAACGCCCGAAGCCGCCGGTCGTCGCGATCACGCCCAATCTCGCCACCGGCCGACGATTGTCGGTCGTCTGGGGCGTGCACTGCGTCGTCGCGGAGGATGCCCGCGACCAGGACGACATGGTCGAGCGCGCCGGCTCGATCGCATTCCGCGACGGCTTCGTGCGCGCCGGTCAGCGCGTGCTGGTCGTCGCTGGCGTTCCGCTGGGCACGCCCGGCACCACCAACATGGTGCGCATCGCTTATGTCGGGCCGTCCAGCGAGGCCCTTCTCTGACACCGATCAGTCGGCGCTCGTGCTCGGCCGCAATCCTGCCGTCGGCGCCGCGCGCCGCGTGGCCGCGACGACCGGACAGGCCGTGATGTCGGTGCCATCGGCGCCGGCGATGCGCTCGCAGCGCCGCGATCCGTCGATCGTGAGATCGTAATCGCCGAGCACGTCGAGCCGGGGCGGATTGTCCGCCGGGCTTTCCGAGTAATACAGCGCCCAAACGCCGCCGGGCAGCGGATCGGCCAGGCCAGCGCGAACCCTGCGGTCCAGCACGCCGCCTGGCACGATCGGGACCACCAGCTCGGACAGCTGATAGACGCGCGAGCCCGCCGGCAGGAACGAAGTGACATAGCCAAGCGGCTTCTGCAGCAGCAGGACCGTCGCCGGCTGCTGCAGCGTCTCCGCAAGCAGCGGCCGGTACGGGTCCGCCCACGGCCGCCGCATCCAGTCGGTCGGCTGCGACGCCAGCGCGATGACGAGCGCGACGCTGACGACGACAGCCTGCGCAGCGCGCGATGAGGCCGGTGGCGCCTCGCGCCAGGCCTCGATCAGCCGCAGCAACAGCAGCACGATCAGCGGCGCCGCAAGCAGCTCGAGCGGCATCAGATAGCGCTGGATCGAGAAGGCGAGCATCCACAGCACATAGCCGACCCAGAAGAAGGTGATCAGGCGGCGGTCGCGCAGCTGCAGCACTTCGCGCTTCTGCCACAGGCCCGTGACCACGAGCGCGGCCAGCAGCATGATGACGACGGCGAAGCGCGGATCACGGAACGGCCATTCCGACGACGGATGTCTGCCGACCACCCAGTAGAATGGATAGGCCAGCGCATCGAGCAGGCCCGCGGGCATGAAGCGCGTGTCGACGATCGAGATCTGCGGCGCCTCGGGCGAACGAAAGATCGTGTTGTAGAACGGATAAAGCGGACTGCCGAAATCACGAGCCATCTTCAGCGCCCACGGCCCTGCCGTCACGACGACGCCGATAGCGCTGGCCAGGCCGAAGGCGAGGACGGCACGCCATGGCCGGACCACGAGCAGCAGCGACACGCCGGCCGCGATCAGGAAGCTTGCATTGGTCAGCTTCAGCCCGGTCGCGGCACCGATCAGGACGCCGGCGGCGAGCAGATGCCGCATCGATGGCGTGTCGTCCTCGGCGCTGAACATCAGCGCGATCGCGGCGAGAATCGGCAAGGTCGTGAGAATATCCGCAAAGCTGGTGCCGACCTCGGACAGCGCCATCGGACTGAGCGCCGCGATGAGCAGCGCCGCCGCCAATGTCCAGATGTCGGCGGCACGGCCCAGCAACACGCGTGTCACCCAATACACGACGGCAAGGTTGAGCCCATGCAGGGCGCCGAGCGCGATGCCCCACCAGGGCGCGCCCAATCCATGCCGGACCATGTAAGGCAGCAGATAGATCAGCGGATTGAGGAAGCTCTGAAAGCCGCCCGGCGCCACGTCGACATCGAACCGGCCATGCACCAGCGCAAAGCCGGCATAGTCGTGATAGTTCTGCCAGTCCCAGTTGATGTCCTCGCCGGCCATATAGGCGTAGACGGCGCCAGCAGCGGCCGATCCGGCGATCACGAGCAGCATCACCGGATGTTTACGCACGATGGACATCGATTGACGACAACGCCTGGGGGTTGCGAGCTGCGGCGGCCGTCGCGGCGCCGCGCCCGACCATGGCGGCGACCCATGAATCCTTGCTTAAGCTAGGCGCCGACCAGGCTCTTGACCGGCAACACCGCCTGCACGACGAGGCCACGGGCGCGCGCGTCCATCACGCCCACCGCACGCAACGCCAGCAGGGTCACCGCCTGAACCGTGTCGCGAAGCTTCGCCGGATCGTCGAGATGGTCGGGCGCCAGTGGCCCGACCAGCGCCTCGTGCAGGGCACCGAGCAGCGCGGTGGCGGCGAGCTGGGTGTCCTGCGCCGGCAGATGTCCGGCGCGCACGGCGGCATCGATCCGCGAGGCGATCTCGCCGACGATGTCGCGGCGGCTGGCCAGGCGGGAGGCGGTGACGTCGACATCGACCGGCTCGGCCAGGATGCCCCAGGCGAGCTTGCGCTGAGACAGCACATGGACGGCGACCGTGGACACCGCCGCCGCCAGCGCCGAGGACGGCCCGGGCGCGGCATCGGCCGCGCGGCGGACAGCCACGAGCTCGTCGCGCGACACTTCGGCGATCAGCTCCGAGATCAGGTCGGCCTTGGAGGGGAAATAGCGATAGACCGTCCCGGCCGCAACATTGGCGCGGACCGCGACGGGCGCAATCTGGACAGCGGACATGCCGCCCTCGGCGGCGGTTTCACGCGCGGCCGCCAGAATGGCGCTGCGGCGCGCGGCCAGCCGCTTCACGACCTGGTGGGTTCGCCGGTAAACCATGACGCTTCTCGTCCCCGACGCGTGCCGTCCAGGCGATTCCTGGCGAACGCTGGTTCAGTGTTTTTGGAGGCTCGGCCTCGCAAATCTCAAGGAAGAACTGAACACCTGTTCAGAGCACAAGACAAGGGGGTTGTTGGCTCGATGATCGGCGGGAAGGATGTCAGGCTGCGGACAGCACCGCGCCGGAGTGAGCCGGCTGCCGTCGCCACCATGCGCCAGCTCGCGCCAGCGCCAGCCCGCCGATGATCAGGTTGGCCGCCAGGCCGAGCGGGATGCCGGTCAGCATGAACGTGATCTGGAGCCCCGCGCTACAGCCGAGGGCCGGCAGCTCATAGCGCCGGAAACCATCATGCAGGCCCATCCGCACCAGCCACGCCACCGCGATCGCCTGCACCATCATGTCGTACATGAACAGATAAGGCGTCGTGAGCAGCAGCCCGACCGCCAGGGCCGCGGCCTTGACCGCATAGCGCACCGGGCTTCGCCACATCACGACCAGCACCATTGCGATCGCCGCGGTGAGCACCCATTGCAGGGCCCAGGCGAGCGTCTCGGAGCCGCCCAGATAGCGCACCAGCGAGAACAGGCTTTGCAGCTTCCACCAGGTCGCCTTGCCCTCGGTGAGGAAGGCCTGGGAAAAGGCCGGCATCCAGTGAACGAAGGCCTGCCAGCTCTCAAGGCCGAAAGCGAGGAAGGACGCCAGCGCCAGAACCAGGGCGGTGGCGCTGGCCGAGACGAACGCGGTCCAGCGCTGGGTGGCGATCAGCAGGATCGGAAACAGCAGCCCGTATTGCGGCTTGTAGGTCAGGAGGCCGAGGCAGATCCCGGCCAGCACCGGCCGCACCGGCAGCCAATACAGCGTGCCGCCGACGAGCGCAGCGGTGAGACATCCGTTCTGCCCAACCAGCGCATTCGAGAACAGCGCTGGGAAGCCGGCCGCGAGCAACAGGCCGAAACCGCGGCCGACGATCGCCCGCATCGCCAGCGCATAGGGAATGAAGCTCGCATAGACCCAGCCGGCAAAGGCCAAGGTGTAAGGCAATTGCGCGAGCAAGGCCGCAACGAACAGGAAGGGCGGCGGATAGTGCCAAGCGAAATAGCCTGGGAAGTCCTGCCGCAGCAGATCAAGCTCGATCTGACGCTGCACGTCCCAATCCCAGGCCAGGGCCGGATGGCCCTGCAACGCAAGCTTGCCGGCGGCCCAGACGTTGACGAAATCGGTCGGGATGCCGAGCCCGTCCGCTCCCCAGATCCAGACGCCGGAGAAGAGACCTGCGGGGAAGAACGCGGCATTGATACAGGCAAGCGCGAAGCACGCTGCGAACAGGCTCACCGGAACGCCAGGACGCTGCGATGGGATCGCGGCGGCAACGGAATTGTCGGCCATCTGAACCTCACCCGCGCCAGCACGGGCGCACTCCTGATCAAGGCATAGGCCGCGAGGCTTGAAGAAGGCTTAAGCGCGGGGGCGCCGGCTGAGCTGGAGCGAGGCCGGCCGCACTGATTGTTTACGCGCGCGCTGTAGACAGGGCTCCGATGCAACTGGCAGGCACCACGCAGGAGTCCCATGCCCATGATTCGAATGATCGTCGCCCTCGCGCTCTGCCTGATGTGGCCGGTGGCAAGCCTCGCCCAGGACAAGGGCGTGGTGCGCGTCACGTCCGACGTCTCCTACGAGTTTCTGGCGCGCTGGGACACCGACCGGCTGAACAAGATCCTGACCATCGACACGCCGAAATTCGCCAGCGTCACAGTCAGCTATACGCCAGCTGTCAACGCCGTCCGGCTTTATCGCATCACCTACGCGTCGGTCGTCCCCGAACGCGGCAACAAGCCGATCCGCGCCACGGGCCTGCTGGCCGTGCCCGAGATCACCGAGACCAGCCTGCCGATGGTGTCCTATCAGCACGGCACGGTGTACGGAAAACAGGAGGTGCCGTCGTTCCCGGAGCAGTCCCCCGAGACGCAGCTGATGATCGCGCAGTTCGCCGGGCAAGGCCATCTGCTGATCGGCGCCGACTATTTCGGCATGGGGACTTCGACCGAGCCTGAAGGCTACATGGTCAAGGCGAGCCACCAGCAGGCCACCTACGACATGCTGATCGCCAGCCGGGCCGTGCTCAACGATATGCATCTGACGCCCACCAGACTGTCCATCGCCGGCTGGTCGCAGGGGGGCTTCGTCACCATGGCGTTCCTCGAAAAGCTCGAAAGCGCCGGCGTGCCGGTCGCAGCAGCTGCGACCGCAAGCGCCCCCGTCGACGTGTTCGTCGCGCTCAACGGCTTCCTGAATTTCCCCCGCAGCAACGACGCGTCCTGGGTCAACTCGCTGTTCATCCTGTCGGCGTTTGCGTTCGAGAACTATTATGCGGTGCCGGGCCTCGCCCGCTCGGTGATCGCCGACACCTATTACGATGTCGCCCGCAAGGCCTATGAGCGGCAGCCTTTCAACGTCGCCGACATACCAACCGATCTGCACAAGCTGCTGAAGCCGGATTATTTCGACGCGCAATATTTCGCCGCCTCGAGCTATGGCCGCCTGGTCGCGCAGACCCAGGCCTATCGCTGGATCATCAAGTCGCCGGTGCGCAACTATTACGGCGAGAACGACGAGGCGATCTCGGTCGGCCTCGGCCGGCTGGCCATGACCTATCAGCAGGCGATCGGCGCCGGCAACGGCAAGGTCGAGGCGGTGTCGACCGGACCGACCACGCATCGCGGCACATTCGCCACCGCCGTTCCGCAATGGAAAGCCTGGTTCGACAAGCCGTGATCCGCGCGATGAGCAGCCGGACATGGCGACGCCCGGGCGTCATCATCGCCGGGGGGCAGCCGCCCGAGACTGACGGCGCGCAGACCCGATTGCGATGCCGCTCGGGAGTCGTCGGCTGACTTTCGCAAGCCGCGGTTGGACAGCAAGGGTCGCTGAAAACGAAAAGCCCGGCTGCAAAGCCGGGCTTGTCGATTCGGTCTCGTTAAAAAGGGGGAAGTAATTCTGGTCCCCCCTCTTTGCCCGGATCAGGCCTGAGGCTGCGGCTCCAGGCCTGGATCGGGCCGCGGGCGGGGCTTGCCGGCCGGCGGCACGGCCGAGGCACGCGGCGTCGACGGCTCGATCGCAGATTCGCGGTTCGGCTTCTTGCCCTTGAGCAGGTCGAGGATCTCCTCGCCGGTCAGCGTCTCATATTCGAGCAGCGCCTGGGCGATCGCTTCCCAATCCTCACGCTTCTCGGTGATGATGCGGCGCGCCTCCTGCTCACCAGCCTCGATCAGGCCGCGAATCTCCGAGTCGATCAGGCGGGCGGTGTCATCCGAGATGTTGGTCGAGCGCGCCACCGAATGACCCAGGAAGACTTCCTGCTCATTGCTCTGGTAGCGGACGCGGCCGAGCTTGTCGGACATGCCCCATTCCATCACCATCGCACGGGCGAGGTTGGTGGCCTGCTGGATGTCGCCGGTGGCGCCGTTGGTCACCTTCTCCGGACCGAACTTCTGCACCTCGGCCTCGCGGCCGCCGAACATCATCGCGAGCTTCGACACGCACCATTCGCGGGTGTGCGAGTGGCGATCCGCCTCCGGCAGCGACTGCACCATGCCGAGCGCGCGGCCGCGCGGAATGATGGTGGCCTTGTGGATCGGGTCGTGGCTCGGAACGTTGAGACCGACGATCGCATGGCCCGCCTCGTGATAGGCGGTCAGCATCTTCTCTTCCTCGGTCATCACCATCGAGCGACGCTCCGCGCCCATCAGCACCTTGTCCTTCGCCTCTTCGAACTCGGCCTGCGTCACCATCCGCTTGTTGCGGCGGGCGGCGGTCAGCGCGGCCTCGTTGACGAGATTCATCAGGTCGGCGCCGGAGAAGCCGGGCGTGCCGCGGGCGATAGTCTTGAGGTTGACGTCCGGCGCCAGCGGCACCTTGCGGACATGGACCTTGAGGATCTGCTCGCGGCCGATGATGTCGGGGTTGGACACGACGACCTGACGGTCGAAGCGGCCCGGACGCATCAGGGCCGGATCGAGCACGTCGGGACGGTTGGTGGCGGCGATCAGGATGACGCCCTCATTGGCCTCGAAGCCGTCCATCTCGACCAGCAACTGGTTGAGGGTCTGCTCGCGCTCGTCATTGCCGCCGCCGAGGCCGGCGCCGCGATGGCGGCCGACGGCATCGATTTCGTCGATGAAGATGATGCAGGGTGCGTTCTTCTTGGCCTGCTCGAACATATCGCGGACACGGCTTGCGCCGACGCCGACGAACATCTCGACGAAGTCCGAACCGGAGATGGTGAAGAATGGCACATTGGCTTCGCCGGCCACGGCGCGCGCGATCAGCGTCTTACCGGTGCCGGGAGGGCCGACCAGCAGCACGCCGCGCGGGATGCGGCCACCGAGCCGCTGGAACTTGCCGGGGTCGCGCAGAAACTCGACGATCTCCTGCAGGTCCTGCTTGGCCTCGTCGACGCCGGCGACGTCCTCGAAGGTGACGCGGCCATGCGCTTCCGTCAGCATCTTGGCCCGTGACTTGCCGAAGCCCATTGCCTTGCCGGCGCCGCCCTGCATCTGGCGCGACAGGAAGATCCAGACGCCGATCAGCGCGATGAATGGCAGCCAGGACACCAGAAGCGACACGAACCACGGCACATTGTCGCCCGGCGGCTTGGCCGTGATCGAGACCTTGGCGTCATACAGGCGCTTGACCAGGTTCGGATCGCTCGGCGCGTAGGTCTGGAACGAGGAGCCGTTCTTGAAGGTGCCGTGGATCTCCGGCCCCTGGATCACGACGTCGCGCACATTGCCCTGGTCGACCTCGCTCAGCAGCTGCGAGAACGAGATGTCCTGGGACGACGCGCGTTGCCCTGGATTTTGGAAGAGTGTGAACAGCGCCAACAGCAACAGGACAATAATGACCCAAAGGGCGAAATTGCGCAGATTGGCGTTCATCGATTTTCCTTCGTGGTCGCGCGGATCGCGGCCGTTAGTCCTCGGACTCATCCCTGGGCAGCCACGAGGGAATCCCCCGGTCGACCGTCTCGTAATCTAGGTACCACTCGCAGCAATGCCAAGGGAACCAGACAGGACTATTTATCGCATCATAGCCTGATTCCCGCTCAAAAAATGGCGCCCGAAAGCGCCGCCGACGCAGGTGGTTAAGGGTCCGCGAAGGCGTCAGGCCGCATCATTCGCCGCGCCGTCGCCGAGGCGGCGCGGGCGAGATGCGGATGGCGTCCTTCGCCAGACTTACCAATGCACCGGCCAGGGTCTGTTTTAGCGTGCCGCGCTCGGCTGTACCACCATCTGTGATCCCCGCAAGAGTCCGGTCCAGCCGTTCCAGCAGCGCTTCGGCCTTGCCGAGTTCCACGGGGCCCTCGGTTCCAACCCGGTCAATGGCACGCATCAGCAGCCGCAGCCTGATTTCGGCTGGGAGTGCGGCAAAGGCGCGCGGGTCGAACATCTCCCCCTCGCCGCCCCGGCGCTTTGACGACCGGCCGGCCGCCAGCAGCGCGAGGTACCGTTCGGCGCCGTCGGCCATCAACTCGATGGCAGCATTGGCCCGCCGAGCCCGGTTGGCCAGCGTGGCGAGGGTGCGCGGGTCGCCCCCCTCCGCGGCGAGCGTCGGCATCAGCGCGCGCAGCCTTGGCCGGGTGAAGGCCGGGTCTCGATTGGTCGGATCATCCGCGAACGCAATTCCGGCGGAGCGCAGCGTGGCGAGGAGCCTCGCCTTCGACAGCGAAAGCAGCGGGCGCGCGAGCAGCAGGCCATCGCGTCGGCTGACGGGCGCCATCGCCGCCAGGCCGGCAATGCCGCTGCCGCGCAGCAGCCGCATCAGCACGGTCTCAGCCTGGTCGTCTCGGGTGTGGGCGGTCACGACATGGCTCGCCCCGGCCTGCTCGGCCGCGCGCGCCAGAAGCCGGTACCTCGCGATGCGAGCCGCTTCGGGAATTCCGGCTGCCGGCTTCTCGCCGCTCCAGCGCAGGGTCCGGTGCGTCAGGCCGAGCTGGCGCGCCAGTTGTTTGACCATCAGCGCTTCGCGCCGGGACTCCGGCCGCAAACCGTGATCGACGGTGACGGCGAGAAGACGCGGCCCCCCGGCGCGCGTTGCGCGCCAGCGCGCCGCCAGCCACATCAGCGCCATGGAATCCGGTCCGCCGGAGACGGCCAATGTGAGCATGCCGCTGTCGGCAAATGGCGCGAACAGGCGCTCCGCTTCGGCCGCGGAGATCGGAAGATGGTCTTCGGACTGTCCAGTCGACATCGCGCGCGAGACTAGATCATGATGCATTTCCGCGGAAACGCATCATGATCGTTCCTCCTGGTCTGAGCATGATCTTTTGGGAAAGCCAGTTTCCACTTTTCAAGATCATGCTCTAACGGCCTCACCGATCCGGCGCGAGGCCCTGCACGCCCGGAAGGATCAGCACTTCACCCGCTTCTGCTCACGATCGACGGTCGCCTTCACGCCGGCCGATGCGCGCGGATATTTGCGCGAGATCTCGCCGAAGGCGGCACAGGCAGCTTCCTTTTCCTTCAAGGCCGCCAGCGACTGGCCGAGGCGAAGCAGCGCATCCGGCGCCTTCGACGATTTGTCGTGCTTCGTCGTCACTGCCAGAAAGACCTCGGCGGCGTCGCGATATTGCTGCCGCTGGTAGAAGCTTTCGCCGAGCCAGTATTTGGCATCGCCGATCATCGGATCGTTGGGATATTTCTGCGTGAAGTTCCGCATCGTCTGCTCGGCGAGCGCATAATCGCGGCGCTGCATGTAGCCGATGCCGAGATCATATTCGTCACGCGGGGTCTGTGTCGGCGGGGCCGTATCGAGCCCACCCGGTGCGGCAGCCGCGGGTGGCGCCTGGTCGTAACGCCCGGTGCGGAGACTGGCGGCGTCACCTCCGGCCCGGCCGGTCGGCTGACCGCCCGCCTGAACCGGCAATTGTCCACCGCCAAGCGCTTGCGGGGCGCCCGGCGCACTGGGGTTTTGGCTCGGGTCGAACGCATCGCCGCGCCGCCGGACGCCGGCTCCCGGCGCCGGCTGGTCCTGCGCGATCGGCGCGGGCGCAGCTTGCGGCTGCGCATAATTGGGCTGCGGCTGCGGATAGGCCTGTTGCGGCTGCGGCTGGCCGTATTGCGGCTGACCGGCTTGCGGCTGGCCATAAGCGGGCTGGGAGGGCTGGCCGTAAGCCGGCGCGATCTGGGTCGGAGGCGCCGCACTCGGCTGTACCGCCGGCGCCGTCGGCTGCGCGCCGCTCTGCAGCTGACGCAGGCGCTCTTCCAGCTGGCGGTTGCGATATTGCAGTTCCTCGTTCTGACCGGTGAGCTGCCGGAGCTGATTTTCCAGCCGCTGAATCCGGATCTCCGGATCATCGTCGACCTGGGCGAAAGCTGGCGACGACAATGCCTGGTACGAGACAATCACGAGCGCTGCGATGGCCGCAGCGGCGCTCCTTGGAAGAAACATGAACGACATGCTGTCCTGACGACGGAATCCGGGAGACGGTGGAAATAGCCCGATGGGCGAGGCTGTACGTCAGAATTGAAATAGCGACAAATGACGATCAAGCGAAGACGAAAAGATGAAGCCGGCGTCGATGACCGACGCCGGCTTCATGAACCAGCTATCCGTTCAGCTTTATGAACTGGCGTTCAGCACCGTGACCGCACGGCGGTTCTGCGACCAGCAGGAGATATCGTTACAAACCGCGACCGGCCGCTCCTTGCCGTAGGAGATCGTGCGCATGCGACCCTGGTCGATGCCGCGCGAAACCAGGAAGTTGCGAACTGATTGCGCACGCCGGGCGCCCAGCGCGATGTTGTACTCGCGCGTGCCACGCTCGTCGGCATGGCCTTCGATCGTGAAGCTGTAACGCGGATAGGTCTGCAGCCACTGCGCCTGCTTCTCCAGGGTCGCGATCGCCTGGGGCGTCAGATCGGTCTGGTCGCTTTCGAAGAAGACGCGGTCGCCCACGTTCACGACGAAGTCCTGCTGGCTGCCCGGCGTGGCAGCGCTGGCCATCGCGCCATCGGCCCCGGTGAGATTCTTGTTGGCACACGCGCCCATCGACAGCGCGACCGCGAGCACGGCGGCCAACTTCAATCCCTGGAGGATACGCATCTGATATTTCATTCCCGGAGCCTCCACGCTCACGTTCTAGACTGCCATCCGGTCTACAGGGCGATGGTTAAGCGAACGTTCCGTCAACCTTGATGGGGTCTTGCCGAACCCGGTCAAATGCTAACGAAACCCGAAAAAGCGACCGCGATGGTTAATGGGTTGTAAATGTGGCGCCAGGGTGAAGGCAAGCGGGGACGCGCCCGCATCGGGGCGCTTTTTCGCTGATATCCGATAACATCTCCGAACGATCCGGTCCCGCCGACAACCTCTGAGATCAGCGGGGTCGGGATCAACCGGCTTTGGCGACCGCCTGAATCCTGAACGAATCAGTGAAGGCGTCGGGCGTCGCGCGATCGAACAGCATGCGCCGTTCGAACACGGTCGAGTGCAGGAACGGATAGCGCGCCAGAACCCTGTCACGCACGCTCGGCAGATGCGACGCCATCAGTCCGACCGGCTTCACGAGGCCCGGGAACAGGCGCGGCGGGCCCCACGTCTCATGCAGGAAAACGCGATGATAGAAGGCCTGGTGCTCGGGACGCACCATGGCGAGGCCATAGTCGGCATCGAAATGCACGCCGGCCATCGACCCGAGGCGCACCGTCACGTAAGGCAGAGCCGTCCAGGACCTCGCTTTGTCGGGGTCCGCCACGAACCGCGTCGAGTCGACGAAAACCAGCCCCTCATCCAGCTTGGGATGGAGAACGTCGCCGAACACGTCGACCGAGGGCGACTTGCGCCAGGCGGGCGTGGCGATGTGGATGCGGATCGAGCTGCACAAATGCCCGTCCACATAGACCCCGAAGATCCAGCAGTTCGGCAGATCGTCATAATGATCGAAGACGCGCTCGTCTGGAGCGGGTGAGACGGCCCCTTCCCGCAGATAGGCCCTGTAGCGCAGACGATAGATCTCGTCTTTCTCCTCCGCCGTCCGCGCCAGTCGATAATCGACACGGTCGAGCAGGTCCAAACCTCGCATGCTCGCTGCGCTATTCGCGTCCGCAGCCCCCATTACCAACCCCACTTCACACAACTTTTACGAGCTATCTCAACCTTAACAGCTCGTTAAAATCGGCGCAAAACATTCGCTGGTAGAGGGTTAACGCCGCATCGAATCCACAATGCCGATCATGGCTTATTGGGAAAAGCGCCCCCGGACAGCGTTCGCTTTGAGCATCTACCCAGCATTTCAGCGAGAAATCGCACCTCACATGAAATGCCGCCGCACACCCCACCACCACGTGCAGTTGTGCCATCTTGGCACGGGTTCGCGTCGATGGCGCGGCGATCAGGCGATCGAGCGGATTCCGTTAAGGGGAGTGATCGCCTCGTCGGTCATTCGACGGCCATGCGAGGCGTTCAGGAGCTGGCGGATGCGTATGGCAGGCACGGGGCGGCTGAACAGATAGCCTTGCGCCTCGGTCACCGTGCCATCGGCACTGACCAGCTCGAGCTGCTCGTTGGTTTCGATGCCCTCGACCACGACCGACATGCCGAGATCGGCAGACAGCCGGGCGACACCGCGCAGCAAGGTCAACGGGCGGTCGGTATCGATGCCCTCGAGGAAGGAGCGATCGATCTTCACCTTCTCGAGCGGGAAATTATGCAGATAGCTGAGGCTCGAATAGCCGGTGCCGAAATCGTCCAGCGAGATCCGGACGCCGAGCATGTGCAGCTGCGACAGCACATCATGGGTCAGCTGGGTGTTGCGCAACAGCGAGGATTCGGTGATCTCGATCTCGAGGCGATGCGGCGGGAGGCCGGAGACTTCGAGGGCGTAGCGGACCTCGCTCAGGACGTCGCGCTGATGGAACTGCTGCGGAGAGAAGTTGACGGCGACGCTGACGGCGTCCGGCCACTTCATGCATTCGAGGCAGGCCTTGCGCAGGATCCACCGGCCGAGATCCACGATCAGGCCCATGTCTTCCGCGACGGGAATGATGTCGACCGGAGACACGGTCCCGCGCACCGGATGGTTCCAGCGCAGCAGCGCCTCGCAGGTCGAGATCTTGCCGGATTTGAGATTGACCAGCGGCTGATAGAACAGCTCGAATTCCTCGTTGGCCAGCGCCTTGCGCAGGTCGAGCTCGAGGATGCGGCGCGCCTCCACGGTCTGGGCCAGCTCGTCGCGGAAGAAGCAGAACGTGCCGCGTCCTTCGGCCTTGGCGCGATAGAGCGCCATGTCGGCGTTCTTCAGCAGCGTATCGGCGCTGATCCCCGGCGCGGTCATGGCGATGCCGACGCTGGCGCCGATCTCGACCAGATGATTGTCGATCTTGTAGCGCTCGCTCAGCTGGTCGACGATGCGCCGCGCCAACACCGCGGCGTCGTCATTGGAGCGGATGTTGCGCTGGAATACCACGAACTCATCGCCGCCGAAGCGGGCGACGAAATCCTCCGGCCGCAGCATGTCACGCAGCCGCTCGGACACGGCGCAGAGCAGCTGATCGCCGCAGGGGTGGCCGAGCGTGTCGTTGACCTGTTTGAAGCGATCGAGGTCGACGAACAGCAGCGCCGAGAGCTCACCCTGGCGCGGCGGGATTCTCAGGAGCCGCTCGATTTCGTCGCGGAAGCTGACGCGGTTGGGCAGCGTCGTGAGCTCGTCATAGCGGGCGAGATGCGAGATCCGCGCCTCCGCATGGCGGCGCTCCGTGATGTCTTCGAGCAGTACCACCGCGCCGCCATCCGCCATCGGCTGGAACGTCCAGGACAGCGACCGGTCACGCATGATGTCCGGATCGCTGGTGATGATATTGTGGGTCTTGGTGTTCTCGATCTCCGACAGGATCAGCCTGCCGCTGGCAGCCGAAATCGATCCGGAGAGCACGCAGGCATTGATGATATCGGCGGCGGTGCCGCCGGACTGCAGGATGTCCTCCGGCAGGCTCATCATCTCGCCGAACCGGTGATTCATGACGGCAAGACGCCCGTCCGGGCGGAACATGCAGAGGCCATGCGGCATGTTGTTCAGCGCAGTATCGAACTGGTTGGCCAGCGCCGCCTCGCGGTCGCGGGCGGTCAGCGCATCGACGAAGATCTTTTGCAGGTTCTTGGTGATCTCGCGCAGCGCAAACAGGAATCCGGCGGCGACGAACGCCAGGCCGATATAGTAGATCGTGCCGTGGAGGATCAGTGCGATCGACGTGATGCCGAAGGACAATGCGATCTGGAGATGGTAGATCCAGGGCCTTCCGAAGGTCCGGCCGACACCGCCCGCGATGTAGCCGACGGTGACCACGATCGAGATCATGTGGACGACAGTATCGGTCGTCGCCAGCAGGCCGACGGCGCACCACAGGCCGAGCGCAGCCGCGTAGAGAATGGCGCCGAACTGATAGCGCATCTCCCACTTCTGCGCCAAAGCGGGCGTTGAATGAAGCCGGCCGACGCGGTAGCAGTACATGTCGAACGTGCGCCATCCGCCGCTGAGGACGAGCAGCCCGACGCAGCACCAGAGCGATGTCAGCCCTGTCTTGGTCGCGGTGAGCGCAGCGGCCATCGCGACGAGGGCCGCACCCGCGCCCAGCGACTGCGGATTCTGGAATAGCGAATCGACCAGGGCAGCATTGATTGACGACTGCAATCGCTGGTCGATTTCATCGCTCTGCTTGATGACCTGCATTCGTGGCACGCGTCCTGTTCGGCGCGTACTATTACCGTTTGCAGGTGAAGCCTTTCTGAGCGAACATCGTTAGCGAACCCTTGCCGCAGCCGCGAAGAGCCTGAATTCGCGTGGGAATTCAGCAAACTAGGCAAACCTTACCCAGGTCCTGCAACGGCTGGTTCTATTTTCTCCCGGAACACGCGACGCGCGACTCCTCGGATCCGGTATACCAGGACGTGAGCAGGTCGCAATGACCACCCGAATTTAGGACAGAAGCGGCGACCATGCCGGGTCCGACGCGTAGCCGGGGCTCGGCACCTTCTGCTCGAAACGGCCTGAGACGTCGATCGTGTAGAGCGACGGGCCGGCAGTCCCGCCGGGATCGCGGAAGAACATCAGCACGCGCCCATTCGGCGAGAAGGTCGGCCCCTCATTGTGGAAGCCTGACGTGAGGATGCGCTCGCCCGAGCCGTCGGTCTTCATGATGCCGATCGCGAATTGGCCGCCGCCCTGCTTGGTGAAGGCGATGTAGTCGCCGCGCGGCGACCAGACCGGCGTCGAATAGCTGCCCTCGCCGAACGAGATGCGCTGCGCGCCGCCGCCATTGGCCGGCATCACATAGATCTGCGGCTTGCCGCCGCGATCGCTTTCGAAACAGATCTGATTGCCGTCCGGCGAGTAGCATGGCGAGGTGTCGATCGCCGGCGTGTCGGTGAGCCGCGTGGTGGTGCGCGAGCGCAGATCCATCACAAACAGATTGGAGTTGCCGCCCTGCTGCAGGCTCAGGATGATGCGTTGGCCGTCGGGCGAGAAGCGCGGCGAGAACGACATGCCCGGGAAATTGCCGACGATCTCGCGCTGACCGGTCTCGATGTTCAACAGATAGACCTTCGGGTCGCCCTGCCCGAACTCCATATAGGTGATTTCCTGGCTCGACGGCGAGAAGCGCGGCGTCAGCACGAGGTCGGCGCCGCGGGTCAGATAGCGCACATTGGCGCCGTCCTGGTCCATCAGCGCCAGCCGCTTGACGCGGCGCTCCGACGGGCCGCTCTCGTCGACGAACACGACGCGGCTGTCGAAATAGCCCTTTTCGCCGGTCATCTGCGAATAGATCTGGTCGGAGATGATGTGGGCGATGCGCCGCCAATATTCGGGAGCCGTTACATATTGCTGGCCGGTGAGCTGCTGGCCCGAATTCGGGTCCCACAGCCGGAACTCGGCCTTGAGCCGCCCATCTGGCTGTCGCGTCGCGCGGCCGGTCACGAGCCCCTGCAGAGCGAGCGGCCTCCAGCTGGCGAATTGCGGCGGGGCCTCGAAATTGGCGATGCGCTCGGGAAACGCAGCCGGATCGACGGGCGCGAACAAACCACTGCGCTTGAGATTGTTGGTGATCACCTGCGAGATGCCGTTGCCGACATCGGCATCGCCAGCGCCGCCCGGTACGAAGGGCGGAATCGCGATCGGAATGGGCGCAAATTCGCCCGGCAGGATCGGCACCCGTTTTTGCGCCAAAGCAGAACGCATCGAACCCATTCCGGCCGCGCCAAGCGCGACCGCCCCCGCGATCAGCTGGCGGCGGGTCGGCGAAACGAGCGCGCGGCGCAGTCCGGATGGATCATGCATATCGTGAATTTGCTTCATGAGGGCAACCATAGACCTCGTTATGTCCGCCGTGCGTCGTCGTTGAACACTGGCTGGAAATAGCTCCAATCGTCGTAGAGCTTGGGCGGCAGATTATAGGGCTGGCACGCAATAATCGCGCGCTGAGCACTGTCGCGATAGGCCCGCAGAAACGGCGTATCGGCGGCTCCGACGGGAACGGGTGGGCCGTCCAGGGTGCCGTCACGTCGCAGCCTGACATTGAAGGCGACGACGGGATTGGCATCGACCCCCGAATAAGGCGGCTTCCAGCATCGATTGACCTGCTGCTGGAACAACGCCACCCAGCTCGCCGAATTGTCCGCCGCCGCGCCGCGCGCCGAGCCCAGCGCCGCATTGGCATTGAGCTCGGCCCCGGTCACGGCCTGCCGCGTCGGGTCCTTCTGATTGATCAGGCTCGCCATCTTCTCGGCGTCGAACTTGCGTTCGCTCTTGTGCTTCGGCGGTTCCGGCGTCGCCGCAGCCGCCTGCTGCGGCTTCGGCGGCTGCTTCGGCTTGTCCTTGTTCAGCACGCTCGCGATCTGATCCGGATTGAACGGGTCCGGCTTCTTCTCCTCCGGCTTGGGTTTCTCGGCCGGCGCTGGTTTCGGCGGCTCGGGCTTCTTCTCGGCCACCGGCTTCGGCGTGTCCGGCTGCTTCTCGACCGGCTTCGGCGGATCGGGCTTCTTCTCGAGCGGCTTCTCGGGCTTGGGTTGCGGCGTCGGCGCGGCGTCGGTCTCGGTGACCGGCTTGGGATCGACCTTGCCGACGATGTCCTCGGTCGGCTTCTTCTCGCCGATCTTGTCGGCGAGGAGTTTTGCGACCTCCTTCTTGCCGGTCAGCGCACCGGCCTTGGCCTTGGAGGTGTTGTCCTCCGAGATCACATCGACCGGAACCAGATCCTCCGGCGGCGCCACCATCGAGCGCGCGGAGAAGCTGAACAGACCCCAGCCCAGCACGAGCACGTGCAAGGTCACGGACAGCACCGTGCCCTTGCGCGCGCGAACGAACCGGGTGAGGTCTGAGACCGTCATGAGCCCTGTTCCGGCAGCACGACGATGCTGGCCCGATAGCCGGCGTCGCGCGCCAGCCCCAGCACCTTCATCATATCGGAATAGCAGGCGTCGCGATCACCGCGAATCTTGACGACATTGTCGCCGCCGCCAGCGCCGGCTTCCTTCATCGCCTTGATCTTCGGTCCGAGCTCGTTGATCCCGATCTGCGTCTCGCCGAGATAGACGTCGACCTTGGAGGCGCAGCCGCCGCCGGTCTTCTTGACGGTCACCTCGAGCGGCGGCTTGGCGTCCGCGGTCGAAGCCGAGCCGCCTTGCGCCTGCGGCAGGTCAACTTGGATATTCACGGTGAGCAGCGGCGCGGCGACCATGAAGATGATCAGCAGCACCAGCATGACGTCGACCATCGGCGTGACGTTGATCTCCGCCATCACCGGTGCCTTGCGCCGTCCGCGACGGCCACCGCCGCCGGACGCGCTTCCCATGCTCATGCCCATCGTCTGGTACTCACCATCCGGACGCCACTATACCTGCCCTCATCCCCGCTCGTCGATCTGACGGGACAGGATGGCGGAAAATTCATCTGCGAAGCCTTCCAGCCGCTGCGCCTGCCGATTCACCTCGGAGGTGAATTTGTTGTAGAAAATCGTTGCCGGAATGGCCGCGATCAGGCCGATCGCCGTGGCAAACAGCGCCTCGGCAATGCCGGGCGCCACGACGGCGAGCGAGGTATTCTTCGACGCCGCGATCGACTGGAAGCTCGACATGATGCCCCAGACGGTGCCGAACAGACCGACGAACGGGCCCGCGGAGCCCACGGTGGCGAGCACCAGAAGCCGGCGTTCCAGCCGTTCCACCTCGCGCGCGATCGACACGTTCATGACCTTCTCGATGCGCATCTGCAGGCCGGCGAACGAGCGCGCATGACCTTCGAAGGAGCGCTTCCATTCGCGCATCGCCGCGACGAAGCAGGCTGCCATCGATTGCGTCGGCTTGGCGGAGAGCGCCCGATACAGTTCCTCGATCGACTCGCCGGACCAGAAGGCCTGCTCGAACCGGTCCATCGAACGGCGCGTGCGCGAATACAGAAACAGCTTGTCGATCGCGATCGCCCAGACCCAGACCGAGCAGGTGATGAGACCGAGCATGACGCCCTTGACCACCCAATGCGCCTGCCAGAACAGCGCGATCAGGGAGACGTCGCCGGAAACGACCGGAAGGGCGGCCGGAGCCACGTCAGCCGGATTCATTGGCAATATCCTCTCAAACATCCCGGCGGTCCGGGACCCATGCAGCCGCCGTTGCACGGCGGACGCCGTCGCGGCGGAAGCGCCTGCGCGAGAAAGCCCGATCCTGATCGCTTTAAGAGGCCCGCCGAAGCCATCAGCGGCCTGCTTCCTCTGCCAACGTGTCAAAACAAGGGCTCTCGGCGCGCGTAAGCGCCCCTTAACCAAACCCCCATCGGGGTTAAGGCGGGGTTACCGCGGAGAATTGCGGAGGTCAAAGGCCCAGCCCAGCCAGCCAGATAGAGCCTTTGTGATCAGACCCCGGCCAATCGGGGGCGCGATCGGCCAGCGGCGACCTGCCGCAGCAAGAGGTATCGGGAGACGCAAAACGCCCGCCGGCAGGAACCGCGGCGGGCGTCTTGAGCCGATTTTGGGTCAGGGCTGGGGCTGAAGGCCCTGCGGATCAGCCGATCAGGTCTGCGGCGGCTGCTCGTTCGGCGGAGTCGGACGCGGCTTGTGCTGGGCCATGAAGGCGTCGAACTCCTCCTTGTCCTTGGCGTGGCGCAGCCGCGTCAGGAAGTCGCGGAACTCCTGCTGCTCCTCTTCCAGCCGGCGCAGCGTCTCCATACGGTATTCATCGAAGGCACGGTTGCCGCTCGAGGCCGGCTGCGAAAAGCCGAAGCCGAACCCGCGGCGCTCCATCTTGTCGCGCATGCGGTCCATCTTCCACTGCATCCGCTCCATCTTGTTCTGCCAGCGATCCCCGCCGTTCCAGCACGCCATCTTTCTGCTCCCGAGTGTGAAAAAGAGAAGGGCAAGTCCGATCGGCCACCAGATGATGAAGCCGAGCACGGTCACGGCGATCCAGCCGGGATGCCAGGGCGACTCCAGCATATGGGGCCGGTACCTCTGCTCCTCCTCCGAACCGCGCCATCGATTGACATCTGCGGTGTAGGCCATCTCCCTCTCCATTCGCGGCGCCATGCCGTGTGAATGTAAATAACATTTACATAGCTAGCTCAACCCGCGATTTTGTCAAGGCGGCCGCCTGACGCGGCGCTCGAATTAATTTTAGGCGGACCTTTGAACCTTATTTGGACCGGCCCCACGGCCCGGCCGGCTTGTCGTCGTCCGGCAGCGGCGGCGGCTCGGCTGCGGAGGCCGGCCGGCGGTCGGTGGTGAAGCCGAGCCCACGCAGATAGATCAGCACCTCGGCCTCCAGCAGCTCTTCCGGCGACATCGGCAGCTTGCGCCGGGCCGCATCACCGCGCGCAAACAGCGAGGCGACGCCATGCGACATCGACCAGATGTGCAGCGCCATCATCAGCGCCGGCGGCCGCGGCACATTTGGCGGCGCCAGCGCCGCGAGCCGCTCGGCGGCAGCGCGAATGACGCCGAATGCACGCTCGCCGGCCGCCAGCAGCCCGGCCGTTGAGTCCGCCGCCACGCCGGATTCGAACATCGCCGAGTAGAATGCGGGCTCGGTCCGGGCGAAGGCGAGATAGGCCTTGCCGACCCGCTCGAACGCGGTGACCGTATCCGGGCGACCATCGTCCCAGGCCGCCGCGAGTTGGGCTTCGAACTGCTCGAAGCCGCGCTGGGCGATGCTGGACAGCAGTTCGTCACGGTCGCGGAAGTGACGGTATGGCGCGGCCGGGCTGACGCCGGCCATGCGGGCGGCATCGGCGAAGGTGAAGCCGGCGGCGCCCTTTTGCGCAATCAGGTCGAGCGCCGCCTGCAGCAGCGCCTCCTTGAGGTTGCCGTGATGATAGCCGCGCTCGGCGCGGCGCTCTTCCTTGCGCCAGCTCATGTGAAGGGCTTTTACATGAGCCGGTGCGAAAGAGGCCAGAGGCTTTTGGGAATAGAGGGTCGCTCCCAAGCCAAGGTGCAGGTCCACCTTCCCCTTGAGGGGGGATCTCCCGCGCAGCGGGCGAGCGGGGTGGGGTGAGCCCCGGGGGAGGTCGGCATGGCGTTGCGTAGACGGCTGCAGAGAGTGACCCGTAGAACCTCAGCATCGAGCATGCCGATAGTCTGTCACCCCACCCCGGCTCGAATCCGCTGCGCGGATTCGAGCCGACCCTCCCCCTCCAGGGGAAGGGGGCACCGGGACCCACCGCTGCCTGCTCGCAAAGGCGCGGGGCCTAACCACCCGGGATCGGCAGCACCGGCATGATCTCGACGCGCTCGCCGGGGAAGATGGTAAAATGCGGGTGGTTCACGAACATCTTCGCCGCATCCTCGTGCGAGGCAGCCCTCACCACCGTGAATGCGCCCATCTCGTTGGCGATGTCGTTGACGCCGCCCTTGTCGACCCGCTTGGTCTTGCCGAGCGGCCCGCCCATCGCGACAACAGCGTCCCTGTATTTCTCGACCCAGGCGTGCCAGGCGGCCATGCCTTGCTGGCCCTTCGCATGGCGCTCCGACTCGGACATCGCCTCCCAGGCCTGCCACGCGGGGCTGGTCCGACTACCGAGAAACATGGCGAGATAGGTGTTGCTGTTGTCGCTCATCGCACTTTCCTCCTGTTGTGAAATGATGATCAAGCACGGCCGGCATGCGGCAACTCGGCAAAGCCGGCCGCCGCCTGCTGCACCTCGTCGGAGAAGTCGGTCATCTCCTGGACCTGGCGGATCTCGATGATCTCGTTGTCGGAGGCCGGGCATTGTTTGGCCCAGGCGATCGCCTCCTCACGCGAGGCGACCTCGATCATCCAGAAGCCGCCGAGCACCTCCTTGGCCTCGGCAAACGGCCCGTCGGTGACCATCGGCTGGCCACCTGCGAACGACACTCGCGCGCCCATCGACGGCGGATGCAGGCCTTCCAGCGTGATCAGCACGCCGGCCTCCTTCAAAGCCTCATTGTAGCGCATCATCGCAGCGACCCGCTCGGGATCGAGTTGCACATCCGGTGGCGCGCTCTCATAGCCGAGCGGAATCATCAGCATCATGAATCGCATCGCGTTCCTCCTCTCTTGGTCCAGGCTGCCAGGCTCAGCTGTTGCCGGCCTGCGCACGCAGGCGCGCGACCCGTTCGCGCAGCTCCGGCGTGAACGTCTCGCCGAAATCCTCGTCCGCATAGACCTGCCGAATCTCGATCTCGCCGCTCGGGAACGGCGCGCGCGCCATGTGCTCGATCACCTCGTCGAGCGAGCCGGCCTTGAGCATCCAGAAGCCGGCCGTGAGATCGCTGGTGAAATCGAACGGACCGCGCATGACGCGAGGCTTGCCATCCGAGAACGCGATGCGCGCGCCCTTGGCGGTCGGATGCAGACCCTCGCCTACCTCCATCAGGCCTGCCTTGACCAGTTCCGCGTTGAACCGGCCCATCGCAGCGAATTCCTCAGTGGTCGGCAGAACCCCGGCTTCGGTGTCCCTCGTCGCCTTCACAATCACCATGAACCGCATGGTCACTCTCCCTGAAGCTCGGGCAGGATTGCCCTGCCTTCCCCAGAAAGACGATTCGCCTCCGCGACCTCCGACACGGCTCTGCAATTAATTTCGTGCGGAGGTCGGCTCACGCTCGTTCGGGAACATGTGGAAATACGGCTCCGCCTCGGCGACAACGCGCGCGACGGATGGCCGCGCCTTCAGCCGGTCGAGATAGGCCGGCACCGTCTTCAGCGCGTCACCGAAGGGTTCCACTTTCTCGGCGTAGAACAACGCCGGCAGGGCCGCGCAATCCGCCAGAGTGAAGCTCTCGCCCATCGCCCAGCCCGCGGACGGCAGCTCGGCTTCGAGCATCGCATAGGATGTGCGCAGCCGCGCCCGCGCATCGGCGACGCCAAGCGGATCGCGCGTATCGCTCGGCCGCAACCGGTCAAATACGATGGTCTGCGTCGGCATGTGCAGATAGAGATCCAGAAAACGATCGCGCAGCCTCGTCCGCAGCGCCAGGTCCGGCGCGGCGGGAATGAAGCGCATCACTCCGGCAAAGTGCTGATCGAGATATTCGATGATGATGCTCGACTCGGGGATCGTGCGCTGGCTTTGCTCGTCGCGCAGCACCGGAAATTTGCCGATCGGCCACAGCTTCAGAAACGCCGCACGATCGTCGGCGTCGCCCAGATTGATCAGCCTTGGCGTGAACGAAATGTCGTTCTCATACAGCGCGATCAGAACCTTCCAGCAGAACGACGACAGCGGATGATAGTAGAGGGTGAGAGACATCGGTGCTCCTGACTGGTCAAGGAAGGCGACGTTTGGCTGAGCTCGCGCGACGCCGACAGCGCCTACGCGTCCCGCGCAGGCACATAGCGCACGATCACCAGGCCGCTGGACAGCGGGCGGCTGTCGATCAACCGGAGCTTCATCGCCAGACCCGGCTTGAACAGCGGTGCTCCACCGCCGAGCACGCGCGGATTGATCGCGATGCGGAACTCGTCGATCAGATCATGCGCCATGAGCGTGGCGGCGAAATCCGCGCTGCCGAACAGGAACAGATCCTTGGCGCTCGCCCTCTTGAGCCTGTCGACCTCGGCGGCAGGCTGATCGCCCAGCAGATGCGCATTCGACCATGCAAGAACGGACAGCTTGCGCGAGGCGACATATTTCGGAATGGCGTTCATGAACTCGGCGATCGCGCCGTTTTGCGACGGCCAATAGCCCGCCATCAGATCGTAGGTCACGCGACCGAACAGCAATCCTCCGGCATCCTTCAATTGCGCCTCGGAGAATTGCTCGAGCTCCGGGCCCCAGACATCCTCGTGCCAGGAAATGTCGCCCTCCGCGCCCGCGACCATGCCGTCGAGCGTCATCATGTTCCACATCACCAGCCTGGCCACGGACTTACCTCCCTAACTGCTTTCATTTTGCAAGCAGTTTGAGAATGCCGAGACCGATGCAATATTGCAAGCAGTTTTGATTGGCGACCGCACCCAGAGATTTCCATGTCCGACCTTCAGCGCTCCGGCTGCCCGATCAACCTCACGCTCGAGGTCGTGGGCGACAAATGGAGTCTCTTGATCATCCGTGACATGATGTTCGGAAATCGCCGCCACTATCGCGAGCTGCTCGGCGGCTCCGAGGAGGGCATCTCCTCCAACATCCTGGCCGATCGGCTCAAGACCCTGCTCGCCGCCGGAATCATCAGCCGCGACGACGACCCGAGCCACAAGCAGAAGGGCATCTATTCCCTGACCGAGCAGGGCATCGAGCTGCTGCCGATCCTCGCGCAGATGGCAGGCTGGGGTTACAAATATCTGCCGGTGTCAGAGGAGCTCGGCATCCGCGCCAGGCTGCTGATGGAGGGCGGCCCCAAGATGTGGGCCGAGTTCATGGACGAATTGCGCGAGATCCATCTCGGCATCAAGCGGCGCAAGAAGGCAGGCCCCAGCGTCGGTGAGCGACTGCAGGCGGCCTATCAAAGGGTGCTCGCCGAGCAGGCCGAGACGCGCCGCAGCTGAGGCTTCGATCTGCAAGCCGGTCCCGAGCCGCGCGACCCACCTGGCCGCGCGTCAGAACCGCGTATTGTCCGCCCTGTAGCGCGATGATTTGCGCGGCGCGCGTTCCGGCACCTGCTCCAACTGCGCGATCGGACGACGATAGGTCTCGGCGCGACGCAGCCAGCCCGCCTCCCAGATGCGGTTGGAGGGGAGATTGCGGACCCGCTGCTGCAGCACGATCTGGACGGCGTCGGAATATTCGGCGAGCACGGCTTTCGGCTCGGTGGTCGTGCCATTCATCTTCAACAGCACCTGCTTAAGGCCCCAGCCCTGACGCTGACCGGTTTCCTTGTCGACCGCGGTCTCCGACGGGTTGGTGCCCTCGCCCTTGAAGTTGATGTAGTCGATCAGCGGATAGAGATCCTCCGAGGCGCGCACGACGCGGGAATATTGCGCGACGATGTGTTCGCGTTCGCCACTGTCGGGCGTATTTGCGAGGATCTTGTCCATCGCGCCCTGCGCACGCGCCACCAGGAACTGCGTCTGCTCCGCCATCGTATCCAGGAGGAACTGACGCAATTGCCGCATCTGCGGCGAATTGAAATTCCGCTTGAAGTCGGCCCGGCTCGTCCACGGGCAGGCCGGAATCGGCGTCTTGTCGAGCCAGGCCGGAAGCGGCGTCTTGCCCTTGCGGAGAAACGCGACCAGCCCGGGGAAACCTTCCTCATAGGGCGGCTTCGCGGTGACCGGGTACCAGATGAAATGTCCGATCCCGAGCGAGGCGAATTCTTCGCCCGCATTCCAGGAGGTGATTGCATCGCGTCGGCCACCGGCCTCGTTGAGCCAGATCTTGCGACCGATCTTCTGCGCGACCTCGGCCGGCAGCACCCGCTGCGGGACGGAGAGGTTCTTGGTGTCCTTGGCATCGCGCGCCGCGCTGCGCACATCGCTCTTCCGTTCGGCTGTTGCCGGCTTCCCGGCCTCGGTCGACGGCACCACGACCTTCGGACCTGTCGTCTGCACCTCTGCCGGCCGACCAACCGTCTCTGGCTCGGACGTCGATGTCGGGGATTGCGGCGGCACGGCCTGCTCGAGCGGAGCGGGCTTGGCCGCGACCGAATCATCTGCCCGAGCTCCGCTGCTCGCAGCCAGACCAAGGACCACGCACGACCACAACAGCGCGCCACGCGCGCGCGCAAGACTGCCCGGCTCACGCAACAGCACCTGCTGCTCCGTGCTCCGGGTCACGATGGTGATTCGATGGTTGGGGAATTGACGGTCCATGTCGATTCTACCGAGACTCTTATACTCTACGCTACCCGCTCAGGATTCGTCCAAACCATGACCCGACGGGCAAATCAGCCGGCGGTGTCGCGATCGCGTTGGCCGGGGAAACACGGTCCGGGACACTGCGGCGCGGTCTCGCAGCGGCTGCGCCACAGCGCTTTTTTCCTGAAGACTTTCAAGTCGCTCATCCTTGTCCAGTCCGCTCCGTAAATTTTTTTCTTCTTTCGTCTTTTCAGAAACAATGCTCTTCTCGTCCCCTCCTGGTCCCGATCGAGAGGGACGTTTCGCGATCGTTACGAACGTTGGGAGCGGGACGCGGTGGACGCGTCGATGTTGCAGCGTGGAGCATGATTCGGAACCGGAGGTGATGACGCGCATTGCGCCACAGCTTTCCGACAAGATCATGCTCATATGAAGGACACGTGGACGAACAACGCGGCGCGTACGGCGAAATCGTGTGGTCCTGGCATCCCGATGCTGATGTCATGTCCGATGCGCGTACGCATTGTGGCAAAAACGGGGGCAATCAAGCCGGTCCCCGAGGAGAGCGCGTATAAGCCGTGAGCCCATCGCGCCGCGAAGGCCGCCGGATGTCCGAGCCGAACCTGTGGTTCCTGCCCGGTGCATTTTGTTCGCACGGGGGCCATGGGAGCGGCGAGCTCCCGGCCTTCCCTGCTCCCTCTGATCAGAGGAGGACAGCAATCGAGCAAGACTCGGGCGCCTGCGCGCCGCGAGAACGCGAGCCGATGCCCCTCCTACTACCCTTGGCTGTTTGACAAGGACAGCGAACTTGGCTGCCTTATGCAGCGATTCAAATTGAAAGCACACTCACAATTGTGACGGCCTTCACAGCCGGTCCGCGCCGCGCGTGTTAGCAATCACAACAGCCAAGAGCCGGGCCACCGGCCGAAGGAGCCGACGACCGTGACGGAAGCACCAACGGCGATGCCGAACGACAAGGTCGCCTTGATCACCGGGGCAGCGCGCGGCATCGGGCTTGCGACCGCCAAGCGATTTCTCCACGAGGGCTGGCGCGTGGCCCTGCTCGACATCGAGCAACAGCTGCTCGACAGCGCCACATCCTCTCTCCGATGCCCGGATCGAACGCTCGCGCTGCATTGCGATGTCTCGGACGCGGCCATGGTGGCCGATGCGCTGGAGCGCATCACCCGGCGGTTCGGCCGCCTCGATGCGCTGGTCAACAATGCCGGCGTCGCGCGCTTCGCCCCGATCATGGAGACGACCGAGACCGACTGGCAACGAATCCTCGACGTCAATCTGACCGGACCGTTTCTTTGCACGCGGGCCGCGGTGCCGCTGATGCGCGAGCATGGCGGGGCCATTGTCAACATCACCTCGATCTCGGCCGTGCGCGCGTCCACGCTGCGCTCCGCCTACGGCACCAGCAAAGCGGCCCTGGCGCATCTGACCAAGCAGCTCGCGGTGGAACTCGCCTCCGCCGGCATCCGCGTCAATGCGGTCGCGCCCGGACCGGTGGAGACCGCGATGGCGAAGGCCGTTCATACGCCGGAGATTCGCGCCGACTATCACGACGCGATCCCGCTCAACCGCTACGGCCTTGAAGAGGAGCTGGCGGAAGCCATCTTCTTCCTGAGCTCGGAGCGATCGAGCTATATTACGGGCCAGGTGCTGGCGGTCGACGGCGGCTTCGACGCGGCCGGAATCGGGCTGCCGACCTTGCGCGGTGAACGCAGGAACGCATAGGACGCAGGAGCGCATGAGACCATGCCGAGCCGGATGCGCATCATCCTGACCTTGCTCCTCGCGGTGGTGCTGTGGGGGATCGCCACGATGCTGGCGCGCGCCGATATCCGCATCATCTCTTCGCCCGGCGGCGAGGTCGGGCCGTTTCTCAGCCTGTTCGAGAAGGTCCGTGCCTCCGGCGAGCGCGTGGTGATCGACGGCCCATGCCTGTCGGCCTGTACGCTGGTGCTGTCCCTGGTGCCCGAAGACCGCATCTGCGTGACCCGGCGCGCCGTGCTCGGTTTCCACGCGGCGCGCTCGGTCGATCGTCGTGGGCGGACTTATGCCGAGCCCGAGGCCTCAAAGCTGGTGCTGCAGACCTATCCGGCGCCGGTGCGCGGCTGGATCGCGCGCCGCGGCGGCCTGACGTCGCGGCTCCTGATGCTGCGCGGGCGCGAGCTGAAGGCGATGTACGCCTCCTGCCGCTGATTTCGGGAGACGGTCAATAGCCCTCGGCCGGGCAGTTGATCATCCAGGGAATGCCGAAGCGATCGACACCCATGCCGAAGCCCTTGGACCAGAACGTCCTGCCGAACGGCATGGTGACGGTGCCGCCGTCGATCAGCGCATTGAACTTGCGCTCGGCCTCGGCGACATCGTCGATCTGCAACGAGACGGAGATGCCCTGCGGCTTGCCCTGATAATAGTCGGGCGGCGAATCCGACGCCATCAGGACATCGCCAGATATCGAGAAGCGGACGTGCATGATCCTGTCCTTGTGCTCCGGCGCCGACGGCATCTCCGGCGGAGCCTCGCCATAGCGCATCATCATGTCGATCTTCGCGCCGAGCACATGGCCATAATGCTTCAGGGCCTGCTCGCAGTCGCCATTGAAGGTGAGATAGGGACAGATCATGTCATCCTCCTTGGTTGGAAAGCTGATGCGTCAACGCAGCGGCAGCAGCGCGCGCAGGCGGCGGTCGCGCAGCCACAGGCCTCCCCACACCATCAGCCCGAGATAGAGGCCGAACAGCACGTGGCTGAACAGCGGACTGCCGATGCGGACATGCGCGGCGATGGCGCCGCCGAGATAGCCGGTGAGCAGGATCGCGCCCAACAACGAAGTCGAGGGCAGCGCATACAGCAATGTGCAGAGCAGCGTGATCAGCCCGAGCGCCCGGGCCATGGCGTCGCTGCCGCCATAGCCCATCTGATCCATGGTCTGGGTGACGACATCAAGCGGGATGAGCTTGATCGCGCCATCGAACAGCAGGAACAGGATCACCAGCCCGCTCAGGATGCGGCCGCCCCACAATTCGGCACGCGAGACCGGCTGGTCCAGGGTGATCGTCGACATTTCGAGCTCCTTTCCGTGATGCTGCTCCCAGGACGATCGAACCATCGCGCTGCCGACAGCTCCGACGGAATTGTTGCGCATATATGCTCAAGCCGACGTCCGGCGATGTCCGATGCGGCTCATCGCCCCGGACGCGCCGTGGCGCTGTCACGCATCAGACGGTCGAGCTGCATGCGGATATGAGCGGCCTCGGCCGAGCTGTGCGCCAGCGCGATGGCGCGATCGAAGGCGGTGCGCGCTTCGTCATTGCGTCCGAGCTGCATCAGCAGCGCGCCACGCACACCGAAAAAGTAAAAATAGTTGGCAAGTCGGGTCTCGAGTGGCGCGATCAGATCGAGCGCCGCCTGGGCGCCGCGCACCTTCGACACCGCCACGGCGCGATTGAGCGTCACGACCGGCGACGGCTGCACCACTTCCAGCGCGCCATAGAGCAGGTCGATCTGCGTCCAGTCGGTGTCCTCCGGCCTGATGGCACGCGCATGCAGGGCCGCGATCGCCGCCTGGATCTGGTAGGGGCCACTGCGGCGATGCCGTATCGCCTTGTCGATCAACGCCAAGCCTTCGGCGATCATCGGCTGATTCCACAGCGTGCGGTCCTGGTCCTCCAGAAGGATCGGCAAGCCCTCGGCATCGAAGCGGGCGGCGCTACGCGCATGCTGCAACAGCAGCAGCGCCATGAGGCCCATGATCTCCGGCTCGCCCGGAAACAGCCGCAGCAGCAGCCGCGCCAGCCGGATCGCCTCCTCGGACAGCGGCTGGCGCAGCTCGGCGGCCTCGCCGCTGGCCGAATAGCCCTCGTTGAAAATGAGGTAGATCATGGCAGCGACCGCCACCAGCCGCTCTGCGCGCTCCACCGCGCCCGGCGTCTCGAACGGCACGTCCGCTTGCGCGACGCGCGCCTTGGCACGGGTGATGCGCTGCTCCATCGCGGCCTCGCTGACCAGGAAGGCACGGGCGATCTGCTTCACCGTCAGCCCGGACACCACGCGCAGCGCCAGCGCGATCTGCTGCGTTGCCGGCAGCTCCTTGTGGCAGCAGATGAACAGCAGCCGCAGGATGTCGTCGCGGTAGTGCGAGCCGTCGAGCCGGTCGGCGAGCGCGCTCTCGGCATCGTCGAGATCGGAGATCGCCTCATCATCCGGCAGCGGTTGTTCGCGGCGGACACGCCGGACATCGTCGATCCCGGCATTGCGCCCGACCATGATCAGCCACGCCGCGGGATCGCGCGGCGGTCCGTTCTGCGGCCAGCTCTTCAGGGCGCGCAGGCAGGCGTTCTGGAACGCCTCCTCGGCGGCGTCGAGGTCACGGAAATAGCGCAGCAGCGCGCCGACGGCCTGGGGACGTGCTGATGTCAGCGTTGCATCAATCCAGGCCCCGTCGGTCATGTCAGCGCTCCGCCCGGCCTGAACGTCCCAACAGGACGGATTTCATACGACCCGCCGGGATTGGCCTCGCCGAGCTCGCGCGCCACCGCCAGCGCCTCGTCGAGATTGGCGCAGTCGACGATGTAGAAGCCGAGCAGCTGCTCCTTGGTCTCGGCGTAGGGACCATCGAGCACGAGCGGCGGGTCCTCCTTGCGTAGGGTCGTCGCCGCCGTGGTCGGCAACAGCCGCGCCACCGGCCCGAGCCGTCCCTGCTTGGCGAGCTTCTCCTGGATGACCGCGAGCTTGGCCATGACCGCGGCATCCTGGTCCTTGCTCCAGGCGCAAACGACATCCTCGTCGTGATAGCAAAGCAGCGCGTACAGCATCGGCAGGCTCTCCCTTCGTCTTCAAGACGGGGAAGTATGCCTGCAACCGACAAAGCGGCGAAGAATTTTCACGTGTTCCGCAGGTAGGAACAGTCAGCCTACCAGGATATGCCGTACTTGGCGGCAATGTTGCGCGCGCGTGTCTCCTGCGCGCTTTCGCGCGGCTGCTTGGCACGCCCCGCCTGCCGCTGCGACTGGCCCTGTCCCTGCCCTTGACCTGCGGCGCCCTGGCCTGCCTGGTTGCCGGCGCCCTGGGTCATGCCCGGCGCGGCCCCCTGCTGGCCGCCGCCGTTGCCGAGGGAGATGCCGTTGGCCGACAGAATCCCGCCGACGTCGATGGTCTGGGCCTGGGCCGCGGCAGAGGCGAGAATGAAGGCGGTGGTGAGAAGCAATTTGCGCATGATGATGTCTCCGTGTTGACGTTCGGAGATTGGCCTGCCCGCGCGATCTGGTATGTGGGGCAGATCACTCAAGCTTCGAGGACCTTCCGATGAGCAAAGGCGCGTTGGCGCTCCTGATCCATGGCGGCACCGACAATTGGTCGCCGCAGCGCTGGAAGACACGTTTCGACGACGTCTGCGGCGACCGTCCGGTGGTGCTGCTGCCCGATGCCGGCCTCGACCCGGCCGAGGTGCACTACGCCGCGGTGTGGAAGCCGGTCCCCGGCGAGCTCGCCGGCTTTCCGAATCTGCGCGTGATCTTCAATCTCGGCGCCGGCGTCGATGCGCTGATGGCCGACAAGACCTTGCCGAGCGTGCCGCTGGTCCGCGTCGCGGTGGACGATCTCACTGCGCGCATGACCGAATATGTCGTTCTGCACGTGCTGATGCATCATCGTCAGGAGCTTTACCTGCGCGAGTCGCAGCGCGTGAAGCGCTGGGCACCGAAATATCAATGGCCGGCGGCCGCGATCGGCGTCGGCATTCTCGGGCTGGGCACGCTCGGGATCGATGCTGCCGAGGTCCTCAGGCGCATCGGCTTCCAGGTCGCTGGCTGGAGCCGCAGCGAAAAGCAGGTTGCAGGCATCGAGACCTTCCATGGCGGGGCGCAGCTCGACGCGTTCCTGGAGCGGACCGACATTCTCGTGTCGCTGCTGCCGCTGACGGCAAATACCCGCGGCATTCTCGACCGCAAGATGTTCGCCAAGCTGCGGCGCTCGTCGCCGCTCGGCGCCCCGATCATGATCAATGCCGGCCGCGGCGGCCTGCAGAACGAGGCCGACATCCTCGCCTGCCTCGACGACGGCACGCTCGGTGCCGTCTCGCTCGACGTGTTTGGACAGGAGCCGCTGCCCGCCGACAGTCCGTTCTGGACGCATCCGAAAGTCGTGCTGACGCCGCACAATGCGGCCGACACTGACGCCGACGCGATCTCGCGCTACGTCGCCGAGCAGATCGCGTCCTTCGAGGCGGGCGGCGCGCTGCGCAACCTGGTCGATCGCGTCAGGGGCTACTGACCCGCGATCTGCCGCCCAGCATCAAATCGATCGCGCCGGCGACGATCGCCTCCAGCTCCGGGCGCGGCACCCGCGCCCGGGCGCGGACCGCGATCGAATGGATCGTGGCCGAGGCGAGCTGCGCTAGCACGACAGGGTCGGCGCCCTCAGGCAGTTCGCCCTTCTCCTTGGCGCGGCGGAAGCAATGCGCGAACGCTCTGTCGAGCTCGGTCAGCGCGTTCTGCACCATGGCGCGGATGTCGGGATCAGCCACCGCTTCCGACCCCGCCGTCATCACCGTGAAACAGCCGCGCGGTCCCTCCTCGCCGGAGAGATAGATGTCCAGCGCGGTGGCGAAGATCTGCTCCAGCTGTCGCCGCACCGGCCAGTCATGGCGGAAGATGTCACCCATCGCGACGCGGGCATTGTCGCGATAGCGCTGATAGCTCTTGATGTAGAGCTCGCGCTTGTCGCCGAACGCCCCATAGAGGCTCGGCCGATTCATGCCCGTTGCGGCACTGAGGTCGTCGAGCGACGTCGCGGCGAAGCCCGTTGTCCTGAACAGATCGAGCGCCTTGCCCAGAGCGATATCCGGCTCATAGGCGCGCGGCCGCCCGCGCCGTTTCGGTTCGGGTCGCGCGGCCGCTTGTTCTGGGACGGAGCCTTCAGGGGGCGGCCCCTTCCTTTTTTGTACCATTTCGCAATAAATCCTTGACCGCCGATATATTATGCGAGACAGTATAAAAATCAATGAACGCTCCGGTCCGGAGCCCAGGGAGACGTCCATGGATTTGTATTTCTCGCCGCTCGCCTGCTCGCTCGCCACCCGCATCGCGCTCTATGAAGCGGGCGCAGACGCAAACTACCTCGAGGTCGATCCGAAGACGAAAATCATCCTCAACGACGGCTCAGATTTTCGTAACGTCAATCCGCTCGGCCTCGTGCCGACCCTGCGCACCGATGACGGCGACCTGCTGACCGAGAACGCGGCCATTCTGCAATATGTCGCCGACCGCTTTCCCGAGGCGAAACTCGGCACCGGTCCCGGCATGGATCGGAGCCGGCTGCATCAATGGCTCTGCTTCATCGGCACCGAGTTGCACAAGGGCCTGTTCATTCCGATTCTCGACAAGACCGCCCCCGACGACATGAAGATGCATGTTCTGAAGAAGAACCTGTCGCGCCTTGATCATCTCGAGATCCATCTGCGCAACCGAGATCATCTGCTCGACCATTTCAGCGTGGCGGACGCCTATCTCGTGACGGTGATCAACTGGACCATGGCAACGCCGCCGATCGAGCTCGCCAAATGGCCAGCGGTGAAGGCCTACTACGAGCGTCTGCGCCAGCGACCGGCGATCGCACGCGCCATCGCCGAGGAGTTCGAGCTCTACAAGGCGGAACTGGCGCGCCACAGAGCGGCGGCATAGCCGGGTGCGTGTCATCTTCGTCGCGCAGCGCTACAGCCGCGCGGCGGACCGAGTCGGCACGGTATCCAATGCTTGACCGCGGAGACGCCGGGTTGCAATCCTCGAATCGCAGGAGGATTGCACGTGGCAGGAACATCCGTACGCGACAGATTGCTGGCGGACCGGCGCGCGCTGCTCGATTTGGGCACGCGCAATCGGCTCGTGCACATCCCGCTCAAGACCAAGAACATCCGGACCATCGAGATCGCCGGCGCGCGCTCGGCGACGCTGTTCGAACTCCTCAAGGAAGGCAAGCGCTTCACCTTCCTGCCATCGAAGACGGAGACGCCACCGGAGGCCGAGGGCGCGGCTGCGACCGCGACGCCCGTCATCGCGACCACGGCGCCCGAGGCGGCGGCACGACAGAACGGGGACGGTTCGGACGCGCAGGCCCGGCCGTCTGAAACGCGGCTGCAGACTCGGTTGTCGTCCGAGGCGCTGCAGAAGCGGCTGCTCGACATCTGGTACGACGCCAGAACGTTGGAGGAGGAACAGGGCGTCAACATCCTCTACCTCGCCTTCGGACTGCTCAAATGGTTCGAGGATGAGAAATCCGAGGTCGAACGGCTTGCTCCGCTCGTGCTGCTGCCGGTGCGCCTGGAACGCAGCAGCGCTGCCGAGCGCTTTCATCTCGTCTCCCGCGCCGAGCCGCCCTCGCCCAACCTCTCGCTACAAGCCAAGCTCAACGAGGAGTTCGGGCTCAAGATCGAGGATTTTGGCGACGAGGACGATGTCGATATCGCGAGCTATCTGGCCGGGATCGCGGAGACGGTCGCGACCAAGAAGACGTGGGAGGTCAAGTCGGACGCGATCGTTCTCGGCTTCTTCTCGTTCTCCAAGTTCCTGATGTATCGCGATCTCGATCCCGAGACCTGGCCCGCGGACGGCGCACTGGATCGGCACCCGCTGATCACGGCGCTGCTCCAAAACGGCTTCGAAGCATCCGAGCCGATCGTGGCCGACGATGGCAAGATCGATCCAGTCATCCAGCCGGTCGCGATGAACCATGTCGTCGACGCGGATTCATCGCAGGCGGTGGTGATCGAGGAGGTCGTGCGCGGGCGCGACCTCGTCGTCAAGGGACCGCCGGGAACCGGCAAGTCGCAGACCATCACCAACATCATCGCCACGGCCGCCGCCGAGGGGAAGACGGTTCTGTTCGTCGCCGAAAAGATGGCGGCGTTGGACGTCGTGCACCGCCGGTTGAAGGCAGTTGGCCTCGGCTCCCTAGCCCTCGAGCTTCACTCCAACAAGGCGAACAAGCGCGCTCTGCTGGAGGAACTCAAGCGCTGCAAGACGGCCCGGGTGCCCGCACCTCGCGGCGAGGCGACGCTGGTGCAGCGTCTCACCGACAGTCGCGACAGTCTGAATCAGCACGCCGAGATGATGCACCGTCCGCACCAGCCGAGCAGGCTGACGCCGTTCCGGTTGCTCGGCCATCTCCTGCGCTGCGGAGAATCCTCCGCACAGCCGGCGCTGCCCTTGCAGGGCGCGCCCTCCTGGACTCCCTTGGACCTGGAACGGCGGCGCGAGCTGATCGCAGAGCTGGCCGGGCGGATTGCATCCGATGGGCCACCTCATCTGCACCCCTGGCGCGGCGTCGACCGCGACGCGCTGGACCCCGCCGAGATGGCAGAGCTGCGAACGTCGCTGGATGACATTGCGAAGGTTCTCAACCGTGTCACCACGGCAGCGGCGCGCATCGGCTCGCTGCTCGATCTGCCTGCGGCGGTCACATTGGCGGATGCCGCAGGCGTGCTGGCATGCGCAGAAGCCGTGGCCGCGATGCCGGAGTGCGACAAGGCTGCTTTCCGCGATCCGATCTGGAGCCGGCCCCATGATGTCGCCGATCTCGTCGACAAGGGTCTGCGCTATGCCAAATTGAAGACGGCGTTCGAATCAGCCTTCGTGGAATCCGCCTGGGATGCATCGATGGCCGATTGCCGCAAGGTGATCGCGGAGAAAGGCAACTCCTGGCTTCGCCTCCTCAGCACGCATTATCGCGCGCAGATGGCGCTGCTGAGCTCCTACTTGAAGGTGCCGATGCCGAAAGCGCTCGATCAGCGCCTCCTGCTGATCGACGGCCTGATGGCGGCGCAGGCCGCGCGCCGATCCTTCGAACAGGTCGAGAGTGCCGGCAGCGCTGCGTTTGGAACCGCTTGGCACAAGGAGCAGTCGGATTGGGATGCGCTTTCGAAACTCACAGCCTGGTGGAACGCATTCCCGAGGTCGCTCGCGAACGACGACGCGCGCCAACGGTTGACGCAGCTCACGCTATCGGCCGACGAACGACAGGCGATCGATCAATTCAACAGCGATCTCGCCGGCCTGCGGTCCGGCCTGCAGCAGCTGATCGAGTTTCTGGAATTGGAGCCCGGCCGCATCCCGCTCGACGCCAGTGATCGTATCCGCTTTGACGAACTGTCCCAGACCCTGTCGACGTGGCAGGGCTCCACCGAACGCCTCACCCGCTGGATCGCTTTCATGGATCGCGTGCGCCGGGCGCGCACGGACGGGCTGGCGGCGCTGGTCGATGGGGCGCTCGATGGCTCGTTGCCGGGCGAGGAGCTGGAACGGGCTTTTGACAGATCCTACTACGATGCCATGCGCGGCGTGATCTTCGCTGAGCATCCCGAGCTGAAGCGTTTCGACGGCGAGTCGCACAGCCGGCTCGTCGACGGCTTTCGCAAGCTCGACCTCGAACGCATGCAGCTGGCCCGCGACCAGATTGCCTATGAGCACGCGGCGGCGCTGCCGCGCAATGCCGGCGGCATCGGTCCACTTGGCGTGCTGAATGGTGAGATTGCAAAAAAACGCAACCACCTTCCGATCCGGCAGCTGCTGGAGCGCGCCGGCCCCGTCATTCAGCAGATCAAGCCGATCTTTCTGATGAGCCCGCTGTCCGTCGCGCAATTCCTGAAGCCCGGTGCGATCGCCTTCGATCTGCTGGTGGTGGACGAGGCCTCGCAAATCGAGCCGGTCGATGCGCTCGGCGCCGTCGCGCGCTGCCGGCAGATGGTCGTGGTCGGTGACGAGCGACAGCTGCCGCCGACGCGCTTCTTCGCAAAGTTGACCGGCAATGATGACGACGACGGCGATGACGAGGACCAGCCGACCTTTCAGGTGAAGGACGCCGAGAGCATCCTCGATCTCTGTCTGGCCAAGGGCCTGTCGCATCGGATGCTGAACTGGCACTATCGCAGCAAGCATCAGTCGCTGATCGCGGTCTCCAACAAGCAGTTCTACGACAACCGGCTGTTCATCGTGCCCAGTCCCTATGACGCCGTCGCCGGCATGGGACTGAAGTTCAACTATGATCCCGATGCGCATTACGAGCGCGGCAGCAGCCGCACCAATCCCAAGGAGGCAAGGGTTGTGGCCGAAGCCGTCATGCGCCACGCGCGGGAAACGCCGCAGAGAAGCCTCGGCGTCGCGACCTTCTCCGTGGCACAGCGCCAGGCCATTCAGGACCAGCTCGAGATGCTCCGCAAGGAGAGCCCGGAGACGGAAGACTTCTTCGCGCCCGGCACGAGCGAGCCGTTTTTCGTGAAGAACCTCGAGAACATCCAGGGCGATGAGCGCGACGTCATCTTCATCTCGATGGGCTACGGTAGGACGAAGGAAGGCTTCGTGTCGATGAGCTTCGGCCCGCTGAATTCGGATGGCGGCGAACGGCGGCTGAACGTGCTGATCTCGCGCGCCAAGCTGCGCTGCGAGGTGTTCTCCTCGATCACCGGCGACGACATCGATCTGTCGCGCGCCAAGGGCCGCGGCATTGCCGCGCTGAAGACGTTCCTGACCTTCGCCCAAACCGGGCAGCTCGATATCGCACAGGAGACCGGCCGCGATCCGGATTCGGTGTTCGAGGAGCAGGTCGCCGCCAGGCTGCGGGCGCTCGGGCATGACGTGAAGACACAGATCGGCACGGCCGGGTTCTTCGTCGATCTCGCGATCGTCGATCCTGACAAGCCCGGCCGTTTCCTGCTCGGCATCGAGTGCGACGGTGCGCAATATCATGCGTCCCGCTCGGCGCGCGACCGCGATCGCTTGAGACAGAACGTGCTGGAGGCGCATGGCTGGGTCCTGCACCGTATCTGGTCGACGGACTGGTTTCTCCGGCCCAAGGAGGAAACCGAGAAGGTCGTGCGTGCGATCGAGGCGGCGAAGGCGCATTGGCGGGAGATCGACGAAGGCACGGTCGCGGCGCAGCCGGTCCCTCCGTCAGGCATCGAGGCGCCTCCACCGGAACAGGCCGAGGACCGCGTTGCTCCGATGGTCGCACAGACGCCGGCTGTGGTCGCGTATGAGGAGGCGAAGCTTCGGGTGCGCAGGGAGGTCGAGCCGCACGAGACCTCGCTGAAGGATATGACGCGCCACGTCGCCGAGATTGTCGCCGTCGAAGGGCCGGTGCACGAATCGGAAATCATCGTCCGGATCAGATCGGCCTGGGGCCTCGCCCGCGCGGGCAATCGCATCCGCGATGCGGTGAGAGCAGCCTTGAACGCGGCAGTTGCCAACGGGCAGATCACCGGAGGTCCGTTCTACGCCGTGCCCGGCCAGGCCGTCGTCGTGCGAAACCGCGAGCATGTGCAATCGCAGTCGATGCGTAAGCCCGAGATGCTGCCGCCGGACGAGATCAAGGCGGCGATCATCCAGGTCGTGCAGCAGAACTACGGCGCCGAGGACGACCAGTTGGTCCAGGCCGTGGCCCGGCTGTTCGGCTTCGGCTCGACCAGCGCCCAGCTGCGCGACGCGGTTCAGGGCAGCCTGCGCGAGCTTCTGGAGGCGGGGCAGCTCCGCCGCGAGGGAGACATGGTGAGCAAGCCGCAGGACGCCTCGCCTGCAGCGCAAGGCTCAACCGGCTAGATCATGAGGCGTTTCCGCAGCAGCGCATCATGATCGTATCTCCCGGATCAGCATCATCGCTTCGGAAGGCAGGTTTCCATCTTCCCGAAGCATGCTCTAAGCAAGGTCCGCCTTCATCAGGTCGCGCAGCGCCCTTGGGATCGGCTGCGCCTTGCCGCCGCTGATGAAGGCGACGCGGACATCGGCCTTGACGAGCACCTCCTCTCCGCGCCGCACCTCCTGCGCCAGCGTGATCGAGGCGCCTTTGACCGCGATCGGCCAGGTGACGACGTCGAGCACGTCGTCCATGCGGGCCGGCCGCAGGAAATCGAGCGTCATCGAGCGCACGACGAAGGCGAAGCCGGGCGCCTCGCTGGCGGCCTCGGCGAACAGCGCGTGCTGCTCGGCCCCCATCAGCCGCAGATGATTGGTGCGGCCGCGCTCCATGAAGCGGAGATAGTTGGCGTGATAAACGATCCCCGAAAAATCCGTGTCCTCGTAATAGACACGCACCTGCATATGGTGGCGCCCGTCGCGGATCTCGCCGTCGAGATGTTGATGGGTCACTGGAAATCCTCGATCGCCCGAAATGGCGATCGTTTCGCCCAGTTCAACCGCGAGCGCAAGCTACGACGTGACCTCCTGCGGTTCCCCGCCGACGGTGACCTGAACGATTTCCGGGGGCATGCCGATTCGCACCGGCATGAGGCTGCAGCCGAGCCCGCCGGAGACGATGACGTCACATTGCGTGCGGATGTGGCCGTAAGCCAGGTTGACACCATTGCGCGGAGGAACCGCCGGTGACCAGCCGAGCAGGCGGACCTGCCCACCATGGGTATGGCCGGACAATTGCAACGATACGCGCGACGGCACCCGCAGTGCGATGTCAGGCTCGTGAGCCATCAGGATGACCGGCGCGCGATCCGTGACCTTGCGCAGCGTGCCGGCGAGATCATCGACACCGATCCGCGGCACGGACCGGAATCGCCGCGCCGGCACGTAAGCCAGCTGATCGCCGAGGCCCGCCAGCCAGAAGGCCTGGCCGTCCTTGGTCAGCCGCACGACCTCGTTCTCATAGACGGGAATCCCGGCCGCCTCGAGCGCTTGCTGGGCGACCGGAACGCCGCGGCCGTTGCGTTGCACGGTTCGATCGTCCCAATAATCGTGATTGCCGAGAATGGCATGGACCCCCAGCGGCGCCTTCAAGCCGCCCAGCACCGGCGCCCAGGCCGCAGCGTCGATACGGCCGATGTGATGACGATGACCGGCGACATAGTCGCCGAGCAGCACGATCAGATCCGGTCGCAACGCGTTGGTCCGCGCCACGATGGTCTCGATATGCGCCAGCGACATCCAGGGATCGCAGGCATGGATGTCGGCGATCGCCGCGATCTTCAGCTCGAGGCCTACAGGCCAATTGCGCGGACGAACATGATAATCGGTGACGCCGAGGCGAAGCGGCTCGATGCCCACGCCATAGGTGGCGGTGGAAAAACCCGTGGCGGCGAGGCCACCGGAGAATGAGAGAAAGCGACGGCGTGACAGCATGGACGAACTCCTCGCACGCAATCCTCTTCTCCGCTCATTGCAACCGATTTCGGGTGTGTCTGTGCAGATTGTCAGCAGTTTCGTTAAGCATCGTCCTCGCTGCCGAACAGGCCGAACTGGCTGGCATCGCGGCTGGGCTCGGCCATGCCGAGATGACGGAACGCATGTGAGGTCAAGAGCCGGCCGCGCGGGGTGCGCTGCAGATAGCCGCACTGGATGAGATAGGGCTCGATGATGTCCTCGATGGCGTCGCGCGGCTCCGACAGCGCCGCCGCCATGGTCTCGACGCCGACCGGGCCGCCGCCGTAGTTCAGCGCGATGGTCGTGAGATAGCGCCGGTCCATCGCATCGAGCCCGGCGGCGTCGACCTCCAGCGCGCTCAACGCGTGATCGGCAATCGCACGATCGATCGCGTCCGCGTTCGCCGCCGAGGCGAAGTCGCGGACCCGGCGCAGCAGGCGGCCGGCGATGCGCGGCGTGCCGCGGGCGCGACGGGCGATCTCGTTGGCGCCGTCGGCGGTCATGCCGACCCCGAGCACGCGGGCGCCGCGCGTGACGATGCCCTCGAGCTCCTCCACCGTGTAGAAGTTCAGCCGGATCGGGATGCCGAAACGGTCACGCAGCGGATTGGTCAGCAGGCCTGCGCGCGTGGTCGCGCCCACCAGCGTGAACTTCGCCAGGTCGATCTTGACCGAGCGCGCCGCCGGTCCTTCGCCGATGATGAGGTCGAGCTGGAAATCCTCCATCGCCGGATAGAGCACCTCCTCGACCGCCGGGCTCAGGCGATGGATCTCGTCGATGAACAACACGTCGCGCTCTTCGAGATTGGTGAGCAGCGCCGCGAGATCGCCGGCCTTGGCGATCACGGGTCCCGACGTCGCACGAAAACCGACGCCGAGCTCCCGCGCGACGATCTGCGCCAGCGTGGTCTTGCCGAGACCGGGAGGGCCGACGAACAGCACATGGTCGAGCGCCTCGCCGCGCTTGCGCGCCGCCTCGATGAAGATCGACAAATTGGCGCGCGCCTGCTGCTGGCCGACGAACTCAGAGAGCTGCTGCGGACGCAGCGCGGTGTCGCCGACATCGTCGGAGCGCCGCTCCGGGCTGACCATGCGCGCGGGCGGCTTCATTTGCTGCCGCGCTTGTACTTGTTGGGCAGCAGCTCGCCGATGGTAACGACCTCAGGCCCGGCGCCGTTCGATGGCACGATCACGCGCGCTTTGGCATCGTAGTCATGGATCAGTTCGCGGCAGGTGCCGCAGGGCGAGACCACCGCGACCTCGCCGGGCTCGCCGGGCTTCGGATGGCGCACCGCGACGATGGTCTCGATGCCATGATCACCGTGCTCGGTGATGGCGCGGCCGATGGCGATGGCCTCGGCGCAGACGGCATTGCGGCCGAGATAGGCGTCGATGTTGACGCCGGTGATGATACGGCCGTCGCGGGTGCGCATGGCCGCGCCGACCTCCTGCCATTCGTTGCGGTAGCGGCTCCTGACCGCGGCTGCGGCGGCCTCGATCAGCTCCTTGTCCTTCTTGCTCACCATGAGGAAAACATCTGCCCTTCTGCTCGCCCGGCGCGGCAACGATAGCTTATTTCGCCAGCTCTTTGAGACCGAGACGGATGAGTTGCGCGGTCTCGGCCTTGTCGCCGGCGGCCCGCGAGGCGGCGGCGATGGCCGCGGCCGCCTGCGGCTGGCCATAGCCGAGATTGATGAGCGCGGAGATCGCATCCGCGATCGGTTGCGGCGCGCGGGAGTCCTCGATTGCGCCGGACAACCTGATAACGCCTGGATCGACATCGGCAAAGGCCGGAGCCTTGTCCTTCAGCTCGGTCACGATGCGCTCGGCGACTTTGGGACCAACGCCCGGCGTCCGCGCCACCGCGGCCTTGTCGCGCAACGCAATGGCGTTGGCGAGATCGGCCGGCGGCAGGGTGCCGAGGACGGCGAGAGCGACCTTGGCGCCGACGCCCTGCACGGTCTGCAAAAGGCGAAACCATTCCCGTTCGACATCCGAGCGAAAACCGAACAGCTTGATCTGGTCCTCGCGCACATAGGTCTCGATCGACAATGTGGCGGCTTCACCCGGCGACGGCAAGGCCTGCAAGGTGCGCGCCGAGCAGTGCACCTGATAGCCGACGCCGCCGACGTCGAGGATCACGAAATCCTCGGCATAGGAATCGATCAGGCCCTTGAGCTTGCCGATCATAGTCCGGCCACCTTCATCCGCAGCGCCTGGCCCTGGCGGTGATGGGCGTGGGTGATGGCGATGGCGAGCGCATCCGCGGCGTCCGCCGACGGCGGCTCGGCCTTGGGCAGCAGGATCTTCAGCATCACCGCGATCTGGCCCTTGTCGGCGTGTCCGGCGCCGACGACGGTCTTCTTGACCTGGTTGGGGGCGTATTCAGCGACGGAAATTCCGAACATCGCCGGCGCCAGCATGGCGATGCCGCGAGCCTGGCCAAGCTTGAGGGTGGCGACGCCGTCCTTGTTGACGAAGGTCTGTTCGACCGCGGCCTCCATCGGGGTGTAGCGGCCAAGCACCGCTGAGAGCCCCTCGTGGATCGCTAGCAACCGGTTCGCCAGCGGCAGGTCGTCGGGCGGCTCGACCGACCCACAGCCGACATAGATCAGCCGGTTGCCCTCGCTCTCGATCACGCCCCAGCCGGTGCGGCGGAGGCCGGGATCGATCCCGATGATGCGGACGGCGGCGCGAATCGGCTGGGCTTTCATGCGTTAGAGATAGCCTCGCGCCACACCGATGGAAACATAAACGGAACAGCGGCAGCGACGTGGTTAAGCGTCCGTCAACCGCCCATTTTCGCCATCAGCGCGTCCGAGATCTCGAAATTGGCGTAGACGTTCTGAACGTCGTCGTGCTCGTTCAGAAGGTCCATCAGCTTCAGCAGCTTCTCGCCGGTCTCGTCGTCCACCGACACTGTGTTCTGCGGTTTCCACGTCAGCGCCGCCTTGCGCGGCTCGCCGAACTTGGCTTCGAGGTTCTTGGCGACCTCATGGAAGCTGTCCGGCGACGCATAGACCTCGTGGCCGCCCTCGCCCGAGATCACGTCGTCGGCGCCGGCCTCGATCGCCGCGTCCAGCACCGCATCGTCGGAGGCGACGCTGCGGTCGAATTCGATGATGCCAACGCGGTCGAACATGAACGAGACCGAGCCGGTTTCGCCGAGATTGCCGCCCGATTTGGTGAAGTAGGAGCGGATGTCGGAGGCCGCGCGGTTGCGGTTGTCGGTCAGCGCCTCGACGATGACGGCGACACCGCCAGGGCCGTAGCCCTCGTAGCGGATCTCGGCATAGTTCTCACCCTCGCCGCCGAGCGCCTTCTTGATCGCGCGCTCGATATTGTCCTTGGGCATGTTCTCGGCGCGGGCGGCGACCACGGCGGCCCGCAAACGCGGGTTCATCGCCGGATCGGGCGTGCCGAGCTTGGCCGCGACGGTGATTTCGCGCGCCAGCTTGCCGAACAGCTTGGACTTCATCGCATCCTGCCGGCCCTTGCGATGCATGATGTTTTTAAATTGGGAATGGCCGGCCATGCGAGGTCTCTTGGAAGGGTCTGAGGTCAGTGGGAAGCGCGGCCTTATAGGCCGATGACTCGTCAAAATCAAAGATTTGGAGCGGATTCAAGGGGCGGTGCAACCGACGGCATGCAGCTGGTGGCCTTGCACCGTAAGGCGGAATTTAACCATCGCTTCACGCCGAAGTGCAAGGATATCAGCCTATCTGCACCTTTTCACGCGCACCGGGGTACCTTCCCATGGCGTTTGGTTTTCTTGCACGACGTGCCCCTGCGCCCGAGACGAAGGCGGAGGTCGCCCTGAAGCCGATCGCCGTCGTTGAGACGCCGGCCGGAGCGGACGGCGATTCGGCGAGCGCGATTCTCGACCTGCTGGAGCTGGAACTCGGCGGGATGATCCGTCAGCTGGAACGCGCCGCGAACGCCGTCGCCAGCGGTGCCGAGGCGACCGCGGGGACACTGACCGACATCCGCCAGCGCGCGGACGCCCTGACCGGCCGCAGCAGCGCCGCCCAGGGGACGGCCGCGACCTTTGCCCAGGCGGCCGAGAAGGTGACCCAGTCGGCGCATGGCATCCGCGCACAGGTCCAGGATGCAGGCCAACTCGCCGACCAGGCCAGCGCTGCCGCGAGCGAGGCACGCGCCAATGTCGACCGGCTGCGCGAATCCTCGGCCGCGATCGGCAATGTCGTCAACCTGATCTCCCAGATCGCCCGCCAGACCACCCTGCTCGCCCTCAACTCGACCATCGAGGCCGCGCGGGCCGGCGACGCCGGCCGCGGCTTTGCGGTGGTCGCGACCGAGGTCAAGGCGCTGGCCATCCAGACCCAGAATGCGACCGAGGAGATTACCCGCAAGATCGAGGCGCTGCAGAAAGACGCCGCCGGCTCCGCCGACGCCGTGCACCGCATCGCGCAGGCGATCGATGCGATCCGCCCGGTGTTCACCAATGTCAACGGCGCGGTGGCCGAGCAGAACCAGACCACCGGCGAGATGTCCGGCAATGCGGCGCAGGCGTCGCAATTCATCGCCTCGGTCGTGGACAGTGCCGCCGACATCGGCACCGCCACCAAGCAGGCGGAGAGCTATGGCGAAAGCGTCACCAGCGCCGGCCGCGCGGTGAAGATGCACGCGCAGAAGCTGAAGGCGCGCTGCGCGGTGCTGCTGCGCCAGGGCAATCGCGTTGCCCGCAGCGGCAATGAGCGCCTGCCCTGCCATCTCAGCCTCGAGATCAAATCCGGCGCGCGCAGTCTCAGCGTCCCTGTCTATGAGATCTCCAACGATGGCATGCTGATCACCGGACCTGAGGCGAGCCGCCTGCCGGTGAACGAGCGTTTCGACGCCGTGCTGGAGGATGTCGGCCCCTGCCGGCTGCGCGTGACCGAGCAGGTCAAGGCTGGCGCCCAGGCGCGGTTCGATGCGCCGAACGCCGAGCTGCGCGAGAAGATCGAGGACAAGCTCTGGGCGCTGCACGAGGAGAACAACGAATTCGTTGCCCGTGCGATGGAGGCCGGCACCGAGCTGAACCGGATTTTCGAGAACGCAGTCAAGAACGGCGAAATCACCCTCGAGGACATGTTCGATACGAACTATGTCGAAATCGCCGGCACCAATCCACAGCAGCACCGCAGCCGCATTCTCGACTGGGCCGACCGCGCTTTGCCGCCGTTCCAGGAGGCCTTCCTGGCCAAGGATGCGCGGATGGCATTCTGTGTCGCGATCGACCGCAACGGCTACCTTCCGGTGCACAACAGGATCTATTCGCACCCGCAGCGGCCGGGGGACGTGGCCTTCAACACCGCCAACAGCCGCAACCGCCGAATCTTCAATGATGCGGCCGGCCTCGCCGCCGGCCGCAACCAGCGACCTTATCTGATCCAGAGCTATGCCCGCGACATGGGCAACGGCAACACCGTCATGATGCGCGAAATCGACGTGCCGATCCGCGTCCGCGGCCGGCACTGGGGTGGCTTTAGGACTGCCTACAAGCTGTAAATCGAGCTGAGATCCGCCGACAATCCTCTTAATAAGCATAATGCTGGGAGCCTGGAAATGTCCGTCGCGCAACGCGCAATCCTGGAAAGTCACGATGCGCGCTGGGGCGCCGAACGCCTCATCGACGAAATCGCCGACCGCATTGGCGGGCTCGGCGTCGAGCTCGCCGATGTCGCTGGCAATGTGCAGGAGGTCGCCAACCGGTTCAGCTACCAGTCGCAGCGGTTCGGCCATCTGCAGACGACCGCCAAGACGATGGTGGCGGCCAATCACGACATCGCCACCGCCTCGCAGGCGGTGCAATCGGCCACGTCGGCGGCGGTCGGCGATATCGCGCAATCGCGCAGCGTCGTCGATGCCGCGGTGCGCCACATCGCCGAGCTGGTGGATTCGGTCGAGCGCATCGAGCAGCGGCTCGGTTCGGTGGGCGATGCGCTGTCGCAGGTCGCCAAAGTGTCGGTGGCGATCGAGGCGATCGCCAAGCAGACCAACCTGCTCGCCCTCAATGCCACGATCGAGGCGGCGCGCGCCGGCAGCGCCGGCCGCGGCTTCGCTGTGGTCGCGAGCGAGGTGAAATCGCTCGCCGAGGCGACCCGCCAGGCCACGCAGCAGATCGGCGACACGCTGCGGGGACTCGATTCCCAGGTGAAGAACCTGCTCGGCGAGAGCGGCCAAGCCTCCTCGCGAGCCAAGACCGCGGGCGAAGGCGCCCAGCAGATCGGCGGCATCATCGTCCGCGTCCAGGACGGCTTCACCAGCGTCGGCCAGGAAATCGACGGCGTAGCCAAGGCCGCGACCTCCAACCTCGCGCATTGCGACGCTGTGATCAGCGAGCTCAACGAGCTTGCCAAGGGTGTCGATCAGTCCTCGATCGAGCTCAAGCAAGCCGACGCCCGCATTGCCAAGCTGCTCGACAGTTCCGAGGCGCTGATCGGACTGATCGCCGAGAGCGGCGTGCAGACCGCCGATGCGCCGCTGATCAAGGCCGTCGTCGAGACCGCAAAGCAGATCTCCGCGGTGTTCGAGGCCGCCGTCGATCGCGGCGAGATCTCGCTCGCCGACCTGATGGACGAGAACTATCGCGAGATTCCGGGCACCAATCCCAAGCAATTCATGACGCGCTATGTCGACTTCACCGACCGCGTTCTGCCGCCAATTCAGGATCCGCTGCAGAGCACCGACCCGCGCATCGTGTTCTGCGTCGCCTGGGCGCGGGGCGGCTATCTGCCGACCCACAATCCGAACTACCGCAAGCCGCAGGGGCCCGACCCGGTCTGGAACAACGCCAATTGCCGCAATCGCCGCCTGTTCGAGGATCGGGCCGTGAAGAAGGTCGCCGCGGCGAGCAACAAGCCGTTCCTGCTGCAGACCTATCGGCGCGACATGGGCGGCGGCCAATTCGTGCTGATGAAGGACCTTTCGGCGCCGATCTTCATCAAGGGCCGTCATTGGGGCGCATTCCGGATGGGCTTCCGCCACAGCTAGGCGCGGTGCCTCACGCGCCCCAGAAGGGAGGCCTGGCCGGGGACAATCGTCCGCCGATGCGCAACGGCGCGATCTTGACGGCCAGCCCGGTCGCATCATCGGTCTCGACCGCCACACCGCTCAGGGTGGCCTCGCCCATCGCCGGCTCGAACCGCGCCGACGGGATGCCGGACTGGAAGCGGCGCAGCGGCTCGTCCTTCTGCATGCCGATGATGGAGTCGTAATCGCCGGTCATGCCGGCATCGGTCATGTAGGCGGTGCCGCCGGGCAGGATCTGGTGATCGGCGGTCGGCACATGGGTGTGGGTACCGACCACGAGACTGGCGCGGCCGTCGCAGAAATGGCCGAGCCCCTGCTTCTCGCTCGACGCCTCGCAATGCACGTCGACCACGATCGCGTCCGCCGCCTCGCGCAACGGGCAAGCGCCGAGCTCGCGGCCGATCGCCGCGAACGGATCGTCGAATGGCGTCATGAACACGCGGCCGAGCACGTTGACCACCAGCGCCCGCGCGCCGTTCTTGGCCTCGACCAGCGCGGCGCCGCGCCCGGGGGTGCCCGGCGGATAGTTCGCGGGACGCACCAGGCGCGGCGCCCGCTCGATGAACACCAGCGCCTCGCGCTGATCCCAGGAGTGATTGCCGAGCGTGACCGCGTCCGCTCCGGCATCGACCAGTTCCTGATAGATCGCCTCGGTGATGCCGAAACCGCCGGCCGCGTTCTCGCCATTGACGATGACGAGATCGAGCGCCCAGTCGCGGATCAGGCCTGGAAGGTGGTCAGAGACGGCGCTGCGGCCGGCCCGGCCGACCACGTCGCCGACAAACAGAATTCGCAATTCATTTGCTCCGGAAATCGAAGGTCTCGCGTTCGGTTAGCACATAATCCAGCGCGGCGTCGTGGGCCAGGGCCGGCACCGCAGCGGTTTCCTGGATGGCGAAACCGAGACCGACGCCGATGACATGATGCGCCTTCCGCAGGTGCGAAAAGGTGTAGTCGTAGTAGCCGCCGCCATAGCCGATGCGGTGGCCGGCGCGGTCGAAGGCCGCGAGCGGCACCAGCATGACGTTCGGGATCAGCTCGGCGGCGGCCGGCGACGGTTCGGGGATGCCAAGCGACCCCATCACCAGCCGATCGTCCGGCGCGAAGGCCCGGAAGGTCAGCGCGTGGCCCCGCGCGGTGATCGCCGGCAGCGCCAGCCGGGCCCCGGCGGCGGCAAGTCTCAGCATCAGGGGGGCCGGATCGAGCTCGCTGCGAATCGCGACATAGCCGGCGACGACGGCGCCCGGCTGCAGCGCGAACGGCAGGCCGCGGGCGGCAATCGTCGCTGCGGCCGCCTTGCGGGCATCCTCGCTCAGCGCATCGCGCGCGGCAAGCGCGTTGGCTCGCAACTGCTGCTTGGACTGCTGTGCGGCCTTCATCGGCATGCGACGTGACCTCCGGGGAGGCCCGCGGACGGCGGGCGATCGAACGTTCTCAGAAACGCTGGGGACCGGCAACCGATGGGGACGGAGAACAGAGAAATGAGGGCAGAGAGATGAGGGAAGAGAGTGAAGCGCGAAGCCGCAATCGCCGTTGAAACGCTCGATCCCGGAGTTCCCTACGAAAGTAGGTGGGCACCATATGTCCAGGTCCACGGACCTGGCCAGGGACAGTTCCCTAAAGGATCGATAAGGCCCCGGGGATATGTTGGTTCCGGACGCGCGTCGCAGCCTCGCCGAGCCAATGTAACCATCGCGGGGTGATTTTGCCAGCGGTGGACGTGATAAGGCGAGACTAGGCCTGCAACTCGCTGTCGTGGCCCGGGTTGCAGCCTTCGCTCAAGCTTCGGCGCGCCCCGGGGGCTCATGGCGGCCGCGTCGAAGGCGAAGACGTGACCGGGCGCCCCAATACTCCGAGGCCGCGGTGACGGAGCCGAGAGGCCGCGGCGTACTGGATCGCCCGCTTTCGCGGACAATGACAGTTGTGGGTTTGCGACGGTCGGGCCGATCACGGCAGAGCCGACGCGGATTGCCCGTTGTGCAAAGGGGCCGTGCGAGAAGGCCGGTATCGCGACGACGCGAGGCCGCCATACATTCCGCTGTCCCGCGAGGCTGCCAGCGAGGCAGCGCGGCACAAGCCGCGCATAGTGTCGCCATGATTGAGGCTCAACGATTGCAGCAGTGGTTGTGCCGGATCATGACCACCAATGCCCAGTAGCGTACATATCTGTAGCGTCCATTGGAGACTGGCATGCGCTTCGATCTCAGGACAGTCACAGCGGCCTGCGCGCTGTTGATCGCATCGGCGGGCGCGAGCCTCAGCGCCGAGGTCAAGATTCACCGTGTCGCGATCCAGGTCGATCAGAACGATCCGGCGATCATGAATCTGGCCCTCAACAACGCCAGCAACATCATGGAGACCTTCAAGGAGAAGGGCGAGGAGGTCGAGATCGAGCTCGTCACCTACGGGCCCGGGCTCAACATGCTGCGCGAGGACACGTCGCCGGTGAAGGACCGGCTCAAGCAGATCGCCGAGCTCAGCTTTCCCGCCAAGATCAAGTTCTCCGCCTGCAACATCACCAAGCGCGGCATGGAGAAGCGCGAAGGTCACCCGATCGCGATCGTCGCCGAAGCCAGCCTCGTGCCCTCGGGCGCTGTGAGGCTGATGGAACTTCAAGAGAGCGGCTGGAGCTACCTAAAACCCTAGGTAGCTGTCGCCGCAAATCCGCCAGGTTTATATCACACGTTCACACGACCTTAGATTGAAGCGGCCATATCAGTCTGCTCACGGGGACACGCGGGCAGACGCGATCGGGGATGATCATCATGCGTCGAACGCCCGCTGGTCCAGCGCTGATCGCGCTGGCGCTGACCTCTGCTGTCTTGTTCACTGCCGGGCCCGTGGCGCTGGCTCAGGATCTCATCAGGGATCAGCCTGCGACGCCGCTCTCCCTCAAGCCCGCCCGCACGGCGGAACGACGGGCTGTCGAGCCTCGGGCCGCGCAGGCGCGTGTGCCCGAGCCACGCAGCGCAGCGGACGAAACCGCGACCAAGACGCGCATGAACCAATGGACCGTCGGCCTCGCCGCGGGCCTGCCCGATGGCGGCTTCGTGCGCTTCGCCAGCGAGATGGCGCGGACGATGGATGACGGCGACAATATGCGCCTGATTCCGATGGTGACGCGCGGCACGACGTCGAACATCGCCGACCTGCTCTATCTGCGCGGCGTCGACGTCGCGATCACCTATGCCGATGCGTTCGACTTTTATGTGAGGCAGGCCGGGCTCGCCAACATCAACGACCGCATCCGCTATGTGCTGCGATTCTTCATCTCCGATGTGCATATCTATGCACGCAATGAGTTCAAGTCGCTGCAGGATCTCAGAGGCCAGAAGATTGCGGTCGGCACGGCCGGCGTCGCCGCGGCGCATACCGGCCCGCTGATCTTCCGGCGACTTGGCATCGACATCGAGCCGGTCGCGGTTGGCGGACCGGTCGCGCTGGAGAAGCTGCACAAGGGCGAGATTGCGGCGATGGTCTATGTCGCCTCGAAGCCGGGCGAGGTGTTCAGCAGCATGAAGGCGGCCGACCCGGGCTTTCACTTCGTGCCGATCCCCTACACCAGCCAGTTCTCGGACTTCTATTATCCCACGGCGATCAAGGCCGAGACCTATCCGGCGCTGCTCGCGCCAGATACCTCGATCGAGACGATCGCGGTCCCTTCGGTGCTCGCCGTCTACAATTGGAAGCCCGGCAGCGACCGCGCCGACCGCGTCAACCGTTTCGTCGAGACGCTGTTCACCAACCTCGCCCGCCTGCAGCAGCCGCCGTTTCATCCGGGCTGGAAGGATCTCAATCTCGACGCCCAGGTGCCGGGCTGGCAACGCTATCCCTACGTCGAGACGGTGCTGGAGCGCATGAGGAAGGAAGCCGATGTCGGCCTGCCGCCGGCCGCAACCGGCAGCCTGTCGCAACAGGAGCGCTTCGAGGCGTTCCTGGCCTCGCAGGCCAAGGCGCCGACGACGAAGGCCGAGAAGGAGGAGCTGTATCGCTCGTTCCTGGACTGGAGCCGCAAACGTCAGAAGTGAGGGATCGACGTGATCCGATGCCAGCTGGCGCTCAATCGCTTATCGCAGCGATGCGAGCAGATAGGTGGAAACTGAAAAGCGAGCTATCACGGCAGAGACGGTCAGCTCCCTCTCCCCGTTCTTACGGGGAGAGGGTTGGGGTGAGGGGCAGCCGCACGGGAAGTGCATGCGGTGAGACCTGTCCCCCCTCACCCGGATTGCATCTGGCGATGCAATCCGACCTCTTCCCGCAAGCGGGGCGAGGTGCACCGCGCCTGCCGCACGAGCGATCGTCAAACAACTTTTCTCAGCTCAACAACAGCTCCATGCCCGGATCGCCCTTGGCCATGGCCCGCTGATAAGCGGGGCGCGCGCCGATCCGCGCCAGATAGCCGCGGATGTTGGGGAACGGCGCGAGGTCGTAGGGCAGGAAGTAGCGCATCGTGGTCAGCGAGAACACGGTCATGATGTCGGCGGTGGTCAGCGCGTTGCCGGCCAGATAATCCGTCTCGCCGCAGCGCGCCTCGACGGCGGCGAAGGCGCGATCGACGCGCCCGCGCATCGCCAGCAGCATGGGATTGTCCTCGGGCAGATTGAGCCGGTTCAGGATCATCAGCCGCCCCATCGCCGCCTGCAGCGTGCCGTTGGCGAAGTGAAACCAATACAGGAACGGGGCAAAGCCGGGATCGTCGGGACCGGGCCGCAAGCGCCCCTGGGCGTATTTCGCGGTGATGTACTCGACGATCGCCCCGGACTCGGCGAGTTGCAGCTCGCCGTCGGTGATGACGGGCGCGGCGCCGATGGCATGCAGCGCCTTGTACTCCGCGGGCGCCAGGATGGTCTTGGCGTCGCGCGCGTAACATTTCAGATCGTAGGGGATCTCCAGCTCCTCGCAGAGCCAGACGATGCGTTCGGATTGGGATTTTCCGAGATGATGAACGGTGAGCATGCGCTACCTTACCATCGCGCCATAGACGATGTCCTGCACCTGCTCGCGATAATATTTGCGCAAGTCCCCGGGCGCCGCCGTGCCGACCACCACAACGAGGCGCTCCTTGGGATCGCAGAAGAACTGCGTGCCGAAGGCGCCGTTCCAGCTGAACTCGCCGGGATTGCCGGGGACAGCAGAAAGGCCCTCGCTCACGCGCACGGCGACGCTGAGGCCGAAGCCGAAGCCGGCGCGATGCGGCTCGACATTGGCGACGGTGTTCTTGATCTCCGGTCCCAGATGGTTGGAGGTCATGTGATGCACTGTCTTCGGGCTCAGGATGCGCACATCGTCGAGCTCGCCGCCATTGAGCAGCATCTGGCCGAAGCGGATGTAGTCGCCGATGGTCGCAAACGAACAGGCGCCGCCGCAATCCGACCTGGTCGGCGTGTCCAGGAGCTTGATCGCCTGCGGCTTGCCGGTGAGCGGATCGTTCGGGAACGGCCGCGCCAGCCGCGGCCGCTGCGCCTCGGTCGGCGCGAAGGTGGCATCGACCATGCCGAGCGGCTTCCATAGATTGTTGGAGAGATAGTCGCCGAGCCGCTGCTCTGAGACCTTCTCGACGACGGCGCCGAGCACGTCGATGGAGAAGCCATATTCGAACTGCGTGCCCGGCTGATGCGCCAGCGGCAGCTTGGTGAGGCGCTCGATGAAGGCCTGGGTGTCGCCCTCGATCGCCGGCGCGATGCCGTCCGGATAGAGCCGCGCCACCGGGCTCGCGCTGTCTGGCCGGCCGCCATACATCAGGCCCGAAGTGTGGCGATAGAGATCATGGATCAGGATCGGGCGCCGCTGCGGCTCGAACTGCAGCGCTCCGCCCTCCTGCACCACGCCGACCTTCATGTCCGCGAACGCCGGATAATAATCGGCGAGCTTCGCCTGCAGCGGCAGCCGGCCCTGCTCCATCAAAGTGAGCGCGCCGACCGCCGCCATCGGCTTTGTCATCGAGGCCAGGGCAAAGATCGCATCCAGCGGCATCGGCGTGCCCTTGACCGGATCGAGCTGGCCATAGGCCTTGTAGTGCACCAGCTTGCCATCGCGCGCGATCGCCACCACGGCGCCGGGCACGCGCTTGGCGGCGATCTCGCGGGCGAAGAAAGCGTCCATGCGGTCCAGGCCGGATTGCGAGAAGCCGACCTCGTCGGGCTTGGCTTCGGGCAGAGGTGCGGCAGCGAGCGGCGTGACGATCATGGTGAAGGCAATGGCCGCAGCCGCCTTGATCCGCGTCTTCATGAAACCTCCCTGATGCGGGTGACCCCGCTTATGCTTGCGGGACTCGACAGGTCCGCTGACGCAAGCAGTAAGTCAGCTCGCGGAGATCGACAAGCGTTTGCAACACGATCGTATCGCGGCGATGTGATCAGCTTCGCTGCTGCACAATGGCCGCGCGACCTGACGAATCATCGAGGACGGATGAGATCGCTGCCGCGCGGGATCACGCATGCTGAGAACGATCGGGCACATCCTTCACGCGATCTGGGCTGTCTGCGCGATCGCGGCCGGCACATTCGTCGGTGCCGCCTTAGGTCTTCACTCCGGCGGCTGGATCGGCGCCGTTGTGCTGGGGGCCGTCGGCCTCGTCATCGGCGCCGTGGCGGCGGCATTCCCGTTGCAAACCATCGCAACGATCATCGAGGGCCTCTGATCGCATCGCCGGAACCGTTGCGGTTGCGAGATGTTGGCTAACTCACGTTTCGAACAGAGCTTAGCGCCATGACCGCAACCGAACTCGGCGCGCGCTATCGCGCCTACATCGCGTGCCTGAACGCGCAGGACTGGCCGCAGCTCGGCAATTTCGTGCACGAGCATGTCGTCCACAACGGGCGGCAGATCGGGCTCGCAGGCTATCACGACATGCTGATGGGCAATTTCGCCGAAATTCCAGACCTTCGCTTCGACATCCGCCTGTTGCTATCAGACCCGCCACATGTCGCGAGCATCCTGAGCTTCGATTGCCGGCCGCGCGGCACGTTTCTCGGCCTCCCCGTCAACGGCCGGCGCGTCGTCTTCGCCGAGCACGTGTTCTACGCATTCCGCGAGGGCAGGATCGCCGAGGTGTGGTCGGTCATCGACAAGGCGGCGATCGAGCTGCAATTGTGAGGCCACGGCGCGAGCGTACATTCCATCCTGCCACTGATGGATCTGGCTCTGTCATTGATGGCGAGTGCTGCGAAACAATGCTGAGCCTTTGCTCGGCCCTGGATTGCTTCGCTGCGCTCGCAATGACGGAGCAAGTCAATGATGATTGGACAAACTGATCAGTTGTATGTCGTAGCAACCTACCCGATCGCCACGCCACCGCCGATCGTGCGGTTCAGCACCTGCGTGGTGCGCTCGATGCGCTCGGCGGCGGCGTTCAGCGCCTTGGCCACGGCAACCTGCGTCGCGCGGGCGCGGTCGGCGGACTGGTTGCGCACATTGCGCAGGCCTTCGAGCTCCTGCTCCAGCATCTGCACGCGCTGATTGGCGTCGATCAGTTCGTCGCACACCGTGAGCGCCGCCATCACGGTGAGCCTGGCGTCACCGATCTCGCCGAACTTGCCGCGCAGATTGGTGATGCGGGATTCGAGGCTCTCGGCGAGCTTCAGCAGCCTGAGCTCCTGGCCCTCCTCGCAGGCCATGCGATATTGGCGGCCGTTGATGGTGACGTTGATGTGGCTCATTCGTCATCCTCATCATGATGCGCCGTGTCCTGCGCGTCGCCGCCATTGAGCACCGCGCGAATGGTGCCGATCGCGCTATCGAGGCGCTCGGCGATCTCGCGATTGGTGCGCTCGAGCCGGCGCGTTTTCATCAGCGAGCCGTCGAGTTCATCCGCGAGGCGGGAGCGATCGGCGCCGAGCGCCTGGATCCGCGTCGCCAGCTCGTCCTCGTCCCGATCAGCCTCCCGCCGCCGCTCGACCGCGCTCTCCAGCGCGTCGAGCGCGGTCATCAGGCGCCGCGTCGCCGCCTCAAGATCGGCGGCGCCGGGTTCCACCTGACCGGCAAGATTGGCAGGGTGATCGTTCATGAGGCGGATGCGAGGCCCTTCCATCGCCGGGATAGCGACAAAAGCCGCTGTCCGGCAAGCGTTTACGGGCAAAATCTTACGTGCTGGACGAGCCAAGCGCAACGCTCGGCCGAAACTATGCACTACTAAGCAACTTTTGGGCGGCCCGGGACGTTGCATTGCCTTTGATTCCCGGAACCGAGGTGCTAATCAGCCCGCAAATTCCGGGCCCGCCAGCGATACCGGCGGCTCTCTTGTCATCAGCACTTCACGTTTGGACGGATTCCAGCATGACGCAGGTCGATCATTCCCGCATGGCCAACGCCATCCGCGCGCTCGCGATGGATGCCGTCGAGAAGGCGAAATCGGGCCATCCCGGCCTGCCGATGGGCGCCGCCGATGTCGCCACCGTGCTGTTCACCCGCGTGCTGAAATATGATGCTGCAGCGCCCGCCTGGCCGGACCGCGACCGCTTCGTGCTGTCGGCCGGCCACGGCTCGATGCTGCTCTACGCGCTGCTGTATCTCACCGGCAACGAGGAGATGACGCTCGACCAGATCAAGCGTTTCCGCCAGGTCGATTCGCTCACCCCCGGCCATCCGGAAAACTTCCGCACCAAGGGCATCGAGACCACCACCGGCCCGCTCGGCCAGGGCATCTCGACCGCCGTCGGCATGGCGCTGGCCGAGAAGATGCTGCAGGCTGAATATGGCAAGAAGATCGTCGACCATCACACTTACGTGCTGGCCTCCGACGGCGACCTGATGGAGGGCATCTCCCAGGAAGCGATCGCGATGGCCGGGCACTGGAAGCTCAACAAGCTGATCGTGCTGTGGGACGACAACGGCATCTCGATCGACGGCCCGCTGTCGATCGCCGACTCGGTCGACCAGGTGAAGCGCTTCAAGTCGGCCGGCTGGGCCGCCGAGCTGATCGACGGCCATGATCCGGAGGCGATCGCCGCCGCGATTGCCCGTGCGCAGAAATCCTCCAGGCCGTCGCTGATCGCCTGCAAGACCACGATCGGCTATGGCGCCCCGACCAAGGCCGGCACCTCCAAGGTGCATGGCGAGGCGCTCGGGCCGGAGGAATTGAAGGGCGCCAAGGAGAAGCTCGGCATCTCCCTGGAACCTTTCTCGGTGCCGGACGACGTGCTGGCGGCCTGGCGCGAGGCCGGCCGCCGCGGCGCGCCTGCGCGCGCCGAATGGGAGACGCGGCTCGCCGAGATGGGCCCGCGCAAGCGCGCCGAGTTCGAGCGCCGGTTGCGCCATGAGCGTCCCGCGGCGCTCGCAAAAGCGCTGAAGGACCACAAGAAGGCGCTGCTGGAGACCCCGCTCAACATCGCGACGCGCAAATCGTCGGAGGCCGCGATCGAGGTGATCGCCGCGGCGATGCCGTTCGAATTCGTCGCAGGCTCCGCCGACCTCACCGGCTCCAACAACAACAAGGCGAAGTCGGCCACCTCGTTCTCGGCCAAGACGCCGAAGGGCCGCTTCATCCATTACGGCATCCGCGAGCACGGCATGGCCGCGGCCATGAACGGCATCTTTCTGCATGGCGGCTTCGCGCCGAACGGCGCCACCTTCCTGGTGTTCTCCGACTATGCCCGCGGCGCGATGCGGCTGTCGGCGCTGATGGGTGCCGGCGTCGTCTATGTCCTGACGCACGACTCGATCGGCCTCGGCGAGGACGGCCCGACGCATCAGCCGGTGGAGCATCTGGCGGCGTTGCGCGCGATCCCGAACATGCGCGTGTTCCGCCCGGCCGATGCGGTCGAGACCGCCGAGTGCTGGGAGCTGGCGCTGAACCGCACCAACGGGCCAACCGTGCTGGCGCTGACGCGGCAGAACCTGCCGCAGCTGCGCACCTCGGCCCCGTCGGACAATCCGTGCAGCCATGGCGGCTATGAGCTGGTCGCAGCCCAAGGCGAGGCCAAGGTGTCGCTGTTCGCCACCGGCTCCGAGGTCGAGATCGCGGTCGCCGCGCAGAAGCAGCTCGCCGAACGTGGCATTCCAGCGCGCGTGGTCTCGGTGCCGTCGCTGGAGCTGCTGCTGGAGCAGCCGGAGGACGCGAAGGCCGCCATCATCGGCAAGGCACCGGTCAAGATCGCGATCGAGGCCGCGGTGCGCTGGGGCTGGGACGCCGTGATCGGCTCGGACGGCATCTTCATCGGCATGCATTCGTTCGGCGAGAGCGGCCCCTACAAGGAGCTCTACAAGCATTTCGGCATCACCGCCGAGGCCGCCGTGGACGCGGCCGTGAAGCGGCTGGGCTGATCCTGCCGCAAGCGGCTGCATCGCCAGCCTCCGATCTCAACCCTCATGGTGAGGAGGCGCAAAGCGCCGTCTCGAACCATGAGGCCCGGGTCGAGATCACGGGCCTCGTCCTTCGAGACGCTTGGCTTCGCCAAGCTCCTCAGGACGAGGAGCGGCATTGACTGTGACGCGCAAAGACGAGGACAATACGAGAACCGGCGCGGCTTGACGCCCCTGTTCTCCCGACCTGCGGACGCTCTCTCCACCCATGGCCTCAGCCCCCAACGCCACGACCGATACGGCCGATCGCGCGCTGGCCGTGCTGCATTCGGTGTTCGGGCTGCCGGGCTTTCGCGGCGCGCAGGAGAAGGTGGTCCGGCATGTCACCGCGGGCGGCAATTGCCTGGTGCTGATGCCGACCGGCGGCGGCAAGTCGCTGTGCTATCAGCTGCCGGCGCTGCTGCGCAAAGGCTGCGGAATCGTCGTCTCGCCGCTGATTGCCTTGATGCGCGACCAGGTCGCCGGGCTGACCGAGGCGGGCGTCAATGCCGCGGTGCTGAACTCGACGCTGTCGCGCGAGGAGGCCGACGAGGTCGAGCGGCGGCTCATCGCCGGCGATCTCGATTTACTTTACGTCGCGCCGGAGCGGCTGGTGACGCCGCGCTGCCTGGCGCTGCTGGAGCGCGCTGACATCGCGTTGTTCGCGATCGACGAGGCGCATTGCGTGTCGCAATGGGGGCACGATTTCCGCCCGGAATATATCGGCCTGTCGATCATTGCCGAACGCTTCCCCGAGGTGCCGCGCATCGCGCTGACCGCGACCGCCGACGAGCTGACGCGCAAGGAGATCGCCGAACGGCTCGGCCTCACCGACGCACCGCAATTCGTCGCGAGCTTCGACCGCCCGAACATCCGCTACGAGATCGTCGACAAGAACAACGGGCCGGCGCAGCTGAAGGCCTTCATCAAGGAGCGCCACCCGGGTGACGCCGGCGTCGTCTACTGCCTGTCACGCGCCAAGGTCGAGGATACCGCGGCGGCGCTGACCGAGGCCGGCATCACCGCGATCCCCTATCATGCCGGGCTCGAGGCGAGCGTGCGTTCGCGCAACCAGGACCGCTTCATCAACGAGGACGGCATCGTCGTCGTCGCGACCGTCGCCTTCGGCATGGGCATCGACAAGCCCGACGTGCGCTTCGTGGCGCATCTCGATCTGCCGAAAAGCATCGAGGCCTACTACCAGGAAACCGGACGCGCCGGGCGCGACGGCAAGCCGTCGACCGCCTGGATGGCCTACGGCCTGTCCGACATCGTGCAGCAGCGCCGGATGATCGACGAGTCCACCGGCGCCGAGGCGTTCAAGCGGGTGTCGATCCGCAAGCTCGACGCGCTGGTGGCGCTGGCCGAGACCGCCGGCTGCCGGCGCCGGCTGCTCCTGAGCTATTTCGGCGAGACCCCGGCGGACGAGAAATGTGGCAATTGCGACAATTGCCTGTCGCCGCCGCAGGTGCGCGACGGCAAAGTGATCGCGCAAAAGTTGCTGTCCTGTGCCTATCGCACCGGGCAGCGCTTCGGCGCCATGCATTTGATCGACGTGCTGGTGGGGCGCGCGACCGAGCGCGTCAAGCAGTTCGGACATGATCAATTGTCAGTGTTCGGCGTCGGGCGCGAACTTAATGAGAAGCAATGGCGCGCGGCGCTGCGCCAGCTGGTGGCGATGGGCCATCTCGCGCCGGACAGCGAGGCCTATGGCGCGCTGAAGCTGACGGAGAGCGCGCGCGGCGTGTTGAAGGGCGAGACGCCGATCCTGCTGCGCGAGCAGACGGCGAGCACCGGCCGTGCGATCCGCAGCAAATCGCGGCGTGGCGACCTGGTGCAGCGGCCGGCCGCGGCAGGCGATGCCACGCTGCTCGCGCGCCTGCGGGCCTGGCGCTCGGAGATCGCGCGCAAGCGTGGTGTACCAGCCTATGTCGTGCTGCACGATGCAACCATCGATGGCATCGCCAGCGCCCGGCCGGCCACGCTCGGGCAGCTTCGCGACATCCCCGGGATCGGTGACAAGAAGCTTGAACATTACGGCGACGAGTTGCTGGCGCTGATCACGGCGGCAGGCGCCTCAGGATCAGGATCGCCATCAGACAGTTGAGATTGGCGCAAAAACGGGCTACCAAGGGCTCATATCGTCCGCTCCCGTCCGGCAGAACCGGTCGGCATTAGTTCCAAAACCCTCGTGGCGCCCTTCCGAAAGGGTCGCAGACGGGGACGAGAAACGTCATTGAAGGAGACGAACATGGCAGTCCGGGTCGGGATCAACGGGTTTGGCCGCATTGGCCGTAACGTTCTGCGCGCCATCGCGGAGTCGGGTCGCAAGGACATCGAGGTGGTCGGCATCAACGATCTCGGCCCGGTCGAGACCAATGCCCATCTGCTGCGCTTCGACAGCGTGCATGGCCGCTTCCCCCACACCGTGACCGTCGACGGCGACAGCATCGATATCGGCCGCGGCAAGATCAAGGTGACCGCCGAGCGCGATCCGTCGAAGCTGCCGTGGAAGGATCTCGGCGTCGACATCGCGCTCGAATGCACCGGCATCTTCACCTCCAAGGACAAGGCCTCCGCGCATCTGACCGCCGGCGCCAAGCGCGTGCTGGTCTCGGCGCCGGCCGACGGCGCCGACGCCACCATCGTCTACGGCGTCAACCACACGACGCTGACCAAGGATCATCTTGTCGTCTCCAACGGTTCGTGCACCACCAACTGCCTGGCGCCGATCGCCAAGGTGCTGAACGATCTGGTGGGCATCGAGACCGGCTTCATGACCACGATCCACGCCTACACCGGCGACCAGCCGACGCTCGACACCATGCACAAGGATCTCTATCGCGGCCGCGCGGCGGCGATGTCGATGATCCCGACCTCGACCGGTGCGGCCAAGGCGATCGGCCTCGTACTCCCCGAGCTGAAGGGCAAGCTCGACGGCGTCGCGATCCGCGTGCCGACGCCGAACGTCTCGGTGGTCGACCTCAAGATCGTCGCCAAGCGCAACACCGATCCGAAGGAGATCAACGAGGCGATGAAGCGCGCCAGCGAGCAGGAGCTGAAGGGCATCCTCGGCTACACCACGGCGCCGAACGTCTCGATCGACTTCAACCACGATCCGCACTCCTCGACGTTCCACCAGGACCAGACCAAGGTCATGAACGGCAACCTCGTGCGCGTGATGTCCTGGTACGACAATGAGTGGGGCTTCTCCAACCGCATGGCCGACACTGCCGTCGCAATCGGCAAGCTGCTGTAACCCACATACACCGTCATGCCCGGCCTTGTGCCGGGCATCCACATCTTGCTCGCAAGGCAACTAAGCCGTGGATGGCCGGGTCAAGCCCGGCCATGACGGAGGGAGATGTTCGACATGACAAAATTCCGCACCCTCGACGACGTCGATCCCAAAGGCAAGCGCGTGCTGCTGCGCGTCGACCTCAACGTGCCCACCGAGAACGGCCACGTCACCGACACGACGCGGCTGGAGCGCGTCGCGCCGACCATCAACGAGATCGCGACCAAGGGCGGCAAGGTCATCCTGCTCGCCCATTTCGGCCGGCCCAAGGGCCGCGATCCGAAGGACTCGCTGAAGCCGGTCGCGGCCGCGCTGTCCGCGGTGATCAAGCGCCCGGTCGCCTTCGCCGATGATTGCATCGGCGAGCCGGCCGCAACCGCCATCGCCGCGATGAAGGACGGCGACGTGCTATGCCTGGAGAACACGCGCTTCCATAAAGAGGAAGAGAAGAACGACCCGGCCTTCGTGGCCGAACTGGCGAAACTCGGCGACATCTGGGTCAACGACGCGTTCTCTGCCGCCCACCGCGCCCATGCCTCGACCGAGGGCCTCGGCCACAAGCTGCCGGCCTATGCCGGCCGCACCATGCAGGCCGAGCTCGACGCGCTGGAGAAGGCGCTGGGGTCGCCCGTCAAGCCGGTCATCGCGATCGTCGGCGGCGCCAAGGTGTCGACCAAGATCGACCTCTTGGAAAACCTCGTCACCAAGGTCGATGCGCTGGTGATCGGCGGCGGCATGGCCAACACCTTCCTTCATGCCCAGGGCGTGCAGATCGGCAAGTCCCTGGCCGAGAAGGATCTCGCCGCGACCGCGCTGCGGATCATGGAGAAGGCGGAAGCCTCGAACTGCGCCATCATCCTGCCGGTCGATGCCACCGTCTCCTATCACTTCGCGGCCAACTCGCCGTCCTTCGCCTATGGCCTGGACGCGATCCCGCCGGACAGCATGATCCTCGACGTCGGCCCGCAATCGACCGCGCGCATCCATGCCGCGATCGACGATGCGGCGACCTTGGTGTGGAACGGCCCGCTGGGCGCCTTCGAGCTGACGCCGTTCGACCGCGGCACGATGGTGGCCGCCAAGCATGCGGCGGAACGGACCAAGGCCAAGAAGCTGATCTCGGTGGCGGGCGGCGGCGATACCGTCGCGGCGCTCAACCAGGCCGGCGTGGCATCGGACTTCAGCTACGTCTCGACCGCCGGCGGCGCCTTCCTGGAGTGGATGGAAGGCAAGCCGCTGCCGGGCGTCGAGGTACTGAAAGTCTGAGACCGCGGAGCTTGTCGGCCATGAATGTTTCTGTTATGTTCCATTCATGGCCGAGGCACCGACGGATGCTGTTCGTCCGATCCTGGTGAAGATCCAGGAAGGCATCGCTGCACTCCGGGCCGAGGTCGGGCAGTTCAGGCAGGACGATCGCGCCGAACACGAGCGGATGGAATCTTTGATCCGCAAGCAGCGCCGCGATGCCGCCGGCATGCTGGTCATGATGCGCGCAACCGCCAGCGACTTCGACGAGCGGGTCAGCGAGGTCGAGGAGCGCATCGCGGCTCTCGAAGCCAGGACGACCTGATCCTGCGGCCTTGGCGTGATCGACCAGCGGCGCCAGCTCGGGTCGCTAACCTCAACATCGCCTGACCGTCCCCTCCTCCCGCCTGCGTCGCCGCCACCCTTGGATTCCGCCCACCGCCGCGTTATGCACGGGAGATCAGTTTCGGCGCGTGCGTCAGCCGCCGCACAGTCCAATTCTTAATCAGGGAGTTCCAGCCATGGCTCGTATTACGTTGCGTCAATTGCTCGATCACGCGGCGGAGCACGATTACGGCGTCCCGGCCTTCAACATCAATAATATGGAGCAGGCGCTGGCGATCATGGAGGCGGCCAATGCGGCCGATGCCCCGGTCATCATCCAGGCCTCGCGCGGCGCCCGCGCCTATGCCAACGACGTCATGCTCAAGCACATGATGGACGCGCTGACCGAGATCTATCCGCAGATCCCGATCTGCGTGCATCTCGATCACGGCAACGAGCCGGCGACCTGCATGACCGCGATCCAGTCCGGCTTCACCTCGGTCATGATGGACGGCTCGCTCAAGGCCGACGGCAAGACGCCCGGCGATTGGGACTACAATGTCGGCGTCACCAAGACGGTGACCACCATGGCGCATCTCGGCGGCATCTCGGTCGAGGGTGAGCTCGGCGTCCTCGGCTCGCTCGAGACCGGCATGGGCGACAAGGAGGATGGCCACGGCGCGGAAGGCAAGCTGTCGCATGATCAGCTTCTGACCAATCCCGACGAGGCGGTGAAGTTCGTGCGCGAGACCAAGGTCGACGCGCTCGCGATCGCGATGGGCACATCGCACGGCGCCTACAAGTTCACGCGCAAGCCGGACGGCGACATTCTCGCGATGAACGTGATCGAGGAGATCCACCGCAAACTGCCGAACACGCATCTGGTGATGCACGGCTCGTCGTCGGTGCCGCAGGACCTGCAGGAGATCATCAATTCCTATGGCGGCAAGATGAAGCCGACCTGGGGCGTGCCGGTCGCCGAGATCCAGCGCGGCATCAAGAACGGCGTGCGCAAGATCAACATCGATACTGACAACCGCATGGCGATGACCGGCCAGATCCGCAAGATCCTGTCGGAGCACCCGGAAGAGTTCGATCCGCGCAAATACCTGAAGCCGGCGATGGAAGCGATGACCAGGCTGTGCAAGCAGCGCTTCGAGGAGTTCAACACCGCCGGCCAGGCCGGCAAGATCAAGCGCGTGCTGACGACCGCGGAGATGGCCAAGCGCTACGCCAAGGGCGAGCTCGACCCGACGGTGGCTTAAGCCTGCCGTCATCGTCGAGGCTTATCGAGCCCAGGCATGGGCGCCAGAGCGATGTCCTCCCTAGAGAGGAGAGGACATCGCTGACGGCCAATTGAAAGGCTGAGGCGAAAGAGGCTCGGCGAAAGAGGCAGCCTGCTTCACCTCTCCGAGAGCCCGCCTTACCTGCGGCCAATGTTCGCTCGGCATCCGCCCGAGAACCGTCTATTTTGATGGGCAGGGCAGGTGCGTCTGGAGCCAAACATGAATCTCTCCGCACTGAACACCGTCGCGCTCGCCATGGTCACCCCCGGGAAGGGCATTCTCGCGGCCGATGAATCCACCGGCACCATCAAGAAGCGCTTCGACGCCATCGCCGTCGAATCCACCGCGCAGAACCGCCGCGACTATCGCGAGATGCTGTTTCGCAGCGACGGCATGACGTTCATCTCCGGCGTCATCCTGTATGACGAGACCATCCGGCAGAACGCCGCCGACGGCACGCCGCTGGTGAAGCTGATCGAGCAGGCCGGCAGCATTCCCGGGATCAAGGTCGACGAGGGCACGCAGCCCCTGCCCGGCTGCCCCGGCGAAACCGTCACGGTGGGACTCGACCGGCTTGCGGATCGGCTGGCGGCGTACTACGCGCTGGGTGCGCGCTTCGCCAAATGGCGAGCGGTGATCGATCTCGACAAGGACAGGATCCCCTCGATGACCGCTGTTCATGTCAATGCGCATGCGCTCGGCCGCTACGCCGCGCTGTGCCAGGCCGCCGGTCTCGTGCCGATCGTCGAGCCAGAGGTGTTGATGGACGGCGATCACGATATCGGTCGCTGCTTCGACGTCACGCGGCGCGTGATGAACGAGGTGTTTCGCGAATTGCGCATCCAGCGGGTTGCACTCGAAGGCATGATCCTGAAGCCGAACATGGTCGTGTCCGGTCAGAAATGCCCTGTGCAGGCCGGCGTCACGGAGGTCGCTGACCGAACCGTGCAGCTCTTGAAGGAGTGCGTGCCGGCGGCCGTGCCGGGTGTCGCCTTCCTGTCGGGCGGACAATCGGATGCACTGGCAACGGCGCATCTCGACGCAATCAACCGGCGCGGCCCGCTGCCTTGGATGCTGACCTTCTCCTATGGCCGCGCATTGCAGGCGGCGCCGCAGCGCGTCTGGGCTGGCCGGACGGCGAACGTCCGCGCCGCGCAGCGCGCCTTCAGCCACCGCGCCCGCATGAACGCGCTGGCGAGCCGCGGTCAATGGACCACCGAACGCGAGAACGAGGCGGCCTGACGTGTCCGACAAGACAGCTCCCGCGCGGCCGGCGCCGCGGCTCTATCTGGCAACCCAAATGGTGACCGATCCGGCCCCGCTCGCGGCCAGCCTGCCGGCGATCCTCGGCAGCGCCGACGTCGCCGCGGTGCTGGTGCGGCTCAAGGAAACCGATCCGCGCAGCATGATCACCACCGTCAAGGCGCTGGCGCCCGCGATCCAGGGCACCGGAGCGGCGCTGCTGATCGACGGCCATCCCGACATCGTGGCCCGCGCCGGCGCCGACGGCGCGCATTTAACGGGGATCAAGGTGCTGGAGGAGGCGCTCCCCGGCCTGAAGCCCGACCGCATCGCCGGGATCGGCGGCTTGTCGACCCGCCACGATTCGATGCGCGCCGGCGAACTCGGCGCCGATTACGTGCTGTTCGGCGAGCGCGACGCCCACGGACGGCGGCCCTCGCCGGACGCGATCAACGAGCGCCTGGCCTGGTGGGCCGAGCTGTTCGAGCCGCCTTGCGTAGGCTACGCCATCTCGCTCAAGGAAGCGGCTGATTTCGTGGCTGCCGGCGCCGATTTCGTGCTGGTCGACGATCTCGTCTGGAACGACGCCCGCGGCCCGGCCGCGGCGTTGGCGGAGATCGGCGCGACGATCCGGGCCGCTCATGCCGCGGCGCCGGTCGCCCCGGCGGGACAGGGCTGAACGGCTGGCGATGACCCTCCTGCGCCTGACATATATGCTTGCGGTGATCGCGGCGGCGACGACGGCGGCGCATGCGCAGATCTCGTTGACGCCGCCGACCCTGCAGCAGCCGCCGGCCGAAAAGCCGAAACCCGCCGAACGGCCCGCCGAGAAGGCCGCCGACAAACCCAAGCCGCCAGCGGTCACGAAGAAGCCGGCGCCCGCCCCTGCCCCGACGGCAAAGCCCGCCGCTCCGGCGCCGGTGGCATCGCCGCAGCCGCCGCAGCCGGCCGCCACCGATCCCAATGTCGACCTGGTCTACGGCGCCTATCAGCGCGGCCAGTACAAGACCGCCTTCGACTTGGCCACGCCCCGCGCCCAGGCCGGAGATCCCAAGGCGATGGCGATGCTGGGCCAGCTGTACGAAAACGCCATGGGCATCCGCCGCGATTACGAGAAGGCGGCGATCTGGTACAAGCGTGCCGCGGAGGCCGGCGACCGCGAGGCGATGTTCGCGCTGGCGATGATGCGCCTGGCGGGGCGCGGCGGCCCCGTGGACAAGCAGGAGGCGGTGAAGCTGCTCGCCTCCGCCGCCAAGCTCGGCGAGCCCAAGGCGGCCTATAATCTCGCACTGCTGTATCTCGACGGCCAGACCCTGCCGCAGGACCTCAAGCGATCCGCCGAGCTGCTGCGCATGGCTGCCGATGCCGGCAATCCGGAGGCGCAATATGCGCTGGCCACCTTCTACAAGGAGGGAACGGGCGTTCCGAAGGACCCGGAAAAGGCGACCCGGCTGCTGCAGGCGGCAGCGGTCGCCGACAATGTCGACGCGGAGGTCGAATACGCCATCGCGCTCTATAACGGGGTCGGCACGCCCGAGAACAAGCCGGCGGCGGTGTCCCTGCTGCGCCGGGCAGCACGGCAGAACAGCCCGATCGCCCAGAACCGGCTCGCCTGGGTGCTCTATTACGGCGCCGGCGCTCCGATGGACAAGGTCGAAGGCTACAAATGGCATTTGGTGGCCAAGACGGCCGGCAAGGGGGATCCCAAGCTCGACGAGAAGTTTGCCGACATGCCGCCCGAGGACCGCGCCAAGGGCGAGCAGGCCGCCAAGCGCTGGCTCGGAACCACCAAATGACCGGCGCCTGATCGGCTCTTGACGTCGCCGCCCCGGCAGGGCACCCACTGCATCCGTCTCACCCGCCTCCGCCCGTCCGGACGAGGCACACCGCGAGCTGCGGTCAGCCCAGCGCATCGAGAACATGATCCATTCCGCCCTCATCAATGTCATGGTCAAGGCCGCGCGCCGGGCCGGCCGCAACCTCAAGCGCGACCTCGGCGAGATCGAGCACCTGCAGGTGTCGCTGAAGGGACCCGCGAACTTCGTCTCCCGCGCCGACAAGAAGGCCGAGGAGATGCTGTACGAGGACCTCTCGAAGGCCCGCCCCGGCTACGGCTTCATCGGCGAGGAAGGCGGCACGCGCGAGGGCAGCGACAAGTCGCATACCTGGATCGTCGATCCGCTCGACGGCACCACCAACTTCCTGCACGGCATCCCGCAATTCGCGATCTCGATCGCGCTGCGCCGCGAGGACACGGTGATCGCCGGCGTGATCTACAACCCGGCCAATGACGAGCTCTATATCGCCGAGCGCGGCAAGGGCGCATTCCTGAACGACCAGCGGCTGCGCGTCGCCGCGCGCCGTCAGCTGCATGAATGCGTCATCGCCTGCGGCCTGCCGCATATCGGCCGCGGCGACCACCAGTTGTTCCTGCGCGAGATGACCGCGCTGCAGCCGAGGGTCGCCGGCCTCCGCCGCTTCGGCGCCGCCTCGCTCGATCTCGCTTTCGTCGCGGCCGGCCGTTTCGATGCCTATTGGGAGCGCGATCTGCAGCCCTGGGACATCGCCGCTGGCATGATCATGGTGCGCGAGGCCGGGGGCACCGTCTCCGACGTCGACGGCAAGACCGACGCGCTGACCACCGGCCACGTGCTGTGTGGCAACGAGGTCATCCACCGCGAGCTGGCCAGGGTGCTGAAGGCGGCGGCGTAACGCCGCCGGGGATACCTTGGGGGCAGAGACCTGCCCCGCGCGGCTCTACCGCCGGCCGCTGGTGAACGCCTGCGGCGTGGCGCCGGGCAGGGCTGGCGAGTTGATGTCGCTGTCGATGCGATCGGACGACTGGCCGGCATAGCTGAAGCCGAGCGACAGGCTGATATTGGACGTCGGCTTGAACTCGACGCCGCCATTGATCGCATAGGCCGGAGTCGAGGTCGATCGCCCGTCGAAGGTCGCGAACGGGCCGCCAAGGCCGGGATTGTATTTCAGCGTATCGAAGCCGCCGTAGAAGCTGACGCCGCTCTTGAAGGTGTAGCCGTATTGCGTACCTTCGGTGGTGTAGGAGCCGAGCGATCCATAGCGGTTGACGATGTTCGAGCTGAGGCCGACGCCCGACAGCGCCGACCAATTGTTCGTCACGCTGTAGCGTCGTGAGAAGAAGCCGCTGTCGGTTCCGTTCGTCGTAAAGCTCGGAACATCGCCGTAGGAATCGAGGCTGCCGGACTCGCTGAAGCCGACCGGCCAGCCCGGAAGCCAGTATTTGACTGGGCCCGACTGGGCGTGGGCCGCGTCAACGCCGAGGCTGAGGCCAGCCAGCAGAAACGCGAAAGCCAATTTGCGTGAGACCATCGACATGCCGTTACCGCTACACGTCTGCGGATCATACACGCGGAGAGTGGCGAACTCCAGACACAGACAGGATATCGAGCGCCGCGAAGCGGGTGCGCTTCCCTCCCCACGCCGCAATCGCGCCAGCGATTATCGGCAGCGGGGAGGGAGCAGAGCATCTGCGGGGATCAAATGTGGCACGATCGTTTGAGCGCGCTGCTCCGATCGCCTACGGCTTCGCCGGCGCCGGCGGTCCGTAGACCTCGCGCTCGGCCATCGGCTGCGGCTTCTCCCGATCGCCCGCGAGCACCCGCTGCACCGAGACGAAGAACACCGGCACCATCAACAGCGCGAGGACCACCACGGCGATCATGCCGCCCATCACATTGGTGCCGAGCGCCTGCTGACTGGCACCGCCGGCGCCTGTGGCCATCGACATCGGCAGCACGCCGCAGACGAAAGCGAGGCCGGTCATGATGATCGGCCGGAAGCGCAGGGAGCAGGCCTCGATCGTCGCCTCCACCAGCGGCTTGCCGTGGGCGCGCAGATCCTTGGCGAACTCGATGATCAGGATGGCATCCTTGGCGGCGAGGCCGATGATGGTGATCAGCGCCACCGTGAAATAGACGTCGTTGGAGAGACCGCGCAGATTGGCCGCGACCACGGCGCCGAGAATGCCGAGCGGCACGGTCAGGAGCACGGCCAGCGGAATGGTCCAGCTTTCGTAGAGCGCAGCGAGACACAGGAACACGACCAGCGCCGACAATCCGAGCAGCAACGGCGCCTGCGAGCCCGACAGCTTCTCCTGCAGCGACTGGCCGGTCCATTCATAGCCGAAGCCACGCGGCAGATTGGCGGCGAGACGCTCCATCTCGTTGAGCGCATCGCCCGAGGTGTAGCCCGCCCTCGCCTCGCCGGAGATGCGGATTGCCGGATAATAGTTGAAGCCGGCGATCTGGCTCGGTCCCTTGGCCCATTGGATCGTCGCGAAGGACGAGAACGGTACCGGCTGTCCCCTCGCGTTCTTGACGCTGTAATTGAGAATGTCGTCCGCATTCATGCGGCTGATGCGGTCGGCCTGAACCACGACGCGCTGCATACGGCCGCGATTCGGAAAGTCGTTGACGTAAGTCGAACCGAGATTGGTCGAGATGGTGTTGTTGATGTCCTCGAAGGTGACGCCGAAGGCGCCGGCCTTCTCGCGGTCGATCATCAGATTGACCTGCGGGCCCTGCGGCAGGCCCTCGATATAGACCTTCTGCAGCACCGGGCTGGCATTGGCCGCGGCAATCAATTGGTCGGCGGCCGCGGTCAGCGCGGCATAGCCCTTCTGGCCGCGGTCCTGCAGGCGGAAGCTGAAGCCCGAGGAGTTGCCGAGATTGTCGATCGGCGGCGGCTGCAGCGCGGTGATCTTGGCATCGCGGAGCGAGGCCAGATCGCGGTTGATGTCGGCGACCAGCGCCGCGGCGCTGTCCTGCTTGCCGCGCTCGGACCAGTCCTTCAGCGAGATGAACGCCTGCGCCGTGTTGACGCCCTGGCCGGCATAGCTGAAGCCGGTCAGGAACGTGACGTCCTCGATGCCCTCGCGCTTGGCCAGATACTTCTCCACCGCCTCGACCGCGGCCTGCGTCCGCGCGTAGGAGGAGTCCGCCGGGGTCTGCACGTCGGTGGTGATGAAGCCCTGGTCGTCGACCGGCAGGAAGCCGCCGGGCAGCTGGATGAAGGCGTAGGTGAGCCCGACGAGGAAGATCGCGTAGATCAGCATCAGCCGTCCGGTGCGCGTCAACGCGCCGCCGACCACGCTTGTGTAGCGGTTGCGGCTTCCGTCCATGAAGCGGTTGAACCAGCCGAACAGCCCCGTTCTGGCATGGCCGTGGCCGGCTTGCACCGGCTTCAACAAGGTGGCGCACAGCGCCGGCGTCAACGACAGCGCCAGCAGCGCCGAGAAGCCGATCGCCGCAACCATGGTGACCGAGAACTGCCGGTAGATAATGCCGACCGAGCCGGGGAAGAACGCCATCGGCACGAACACCGCCATCAGCACCAGCGTAATGCCGATGATGGCGCCGGTGATCTGGCCCATCGCCTTGCGAGTCGCCTCCTTCGGCGACAGCCCCTCCTCGGCCATGATGCGCTCGACATTCTCGACCACGACGATGGCGTCGTCGACAAGGATGCCGACCGCGAGCACCATGCCGAACATCGTCAGCATGTTGATGGAGTAGCCGACCAGCATCAGGGTCGCGCAGGTGCCGAGCAGCGCCACGGGCACCACGATGGTCGGGATGATCGTGTAGCGGATGTTCTGCAGGAACAGGAACATCACCACGAACACCAGCACCACGGCCTCGACCAGGGTCATCAGCACCCGCTTGATCGAGGCCTTCACCACCGGGGTGATGTCGTAGGGAATCTCGTAGCTGATATTGGACGGGAAGAAGCGCGACAGCTCCTTCATCTTGGCCTCGATCGCGCTCGCGGTCGCCAGCGCGTTGCCGGTCGGCGACAGCAGCACCGACAGGCCAGCGGTCGGCTTGCCGTTGAGGCGGGTGTTGAACTGATAGCTCAAGCCGCCGATCTCGATGCGGGCCACGTCGCGCAGCCGCACCGTCGAACCGTCGGGATTGGCGCGCAGCATGATCGACCCGAACTCATCCGGCGAATCGAGCTGGCCCTTGACCAGCACCAGCGCCGAGGTGCGCTGCACGGTCGTCGCCGGCTCGGCGCCGATACTGCCCGAGGCGACCTGCGCGTTCTGGGCGCCGATCGCCTTGGTGACGTCGTCGGCGGTGAGGCCGTAGCCGATCAGCTTGTTCGGGTCGAGCCAGACCCGCAGCGAACGCTCGGTCGAATACAGCGTGGCGCGGCCGACGCCAGGGATGCGCCTGATTTCGCCGAGCACGTTGCGGATCATAAAGTCGCCGAGGCCGATTTCGTCGAGACTGCCGTCGGTCGACTGCAAGGTGATGATCTGCAGCACTGCGGCGGAGGCCTCCTCGACCAGGATGCCCTGCTGAATGACCGCGCGCGGCAGCCGCGCCTCGACGCGCTTCAGCCGGTTCTGCACCTCGACCGACGCATCATTGGTCGACGTGCCCGGCACGAAGTTCGCGGTGATCTCGACCTGGCCGAGCGAGTCGCTGGTGGATTCGAAATTGAGAATGCCGGAGGCGCCGTTGAGCTCCTCCTCGATCAGGCGCGTGACGCTGTTGTAGAGGTTTTCGGGCGAGGCGCCGGGATAGCTGGTCGAGATCGAGATCGAGGGCGGCGCGATGATCGGATATTGCGCCACCGCCAGCAGGGGAATCGCGATCGCGCCGATCAGGCAGATGAAAAGGGCGACGACCCAGGCAAAGATCGGCCTGTCGATGAAGAAGCTCGGCATCGGCGACTAACGCGGCGTCGCGTTCGGCTCGATCTGAGCCGCGGCGCTGGCCTCGGTCCAGGCCTGCGGGGCCACCTTGTCGCCGGCGGCGAATTTCTGGAAGCCGTCGACCACCACCCGGTCGCCGGCCCTGAGGCCGTCGGTAACCAGCACCAGACCGTCCTGGATCGGACCCGTGCGGATCGGCCGCGCGATCGCGCGGTTGTCCTCGCGGATGACGTAGACCTCGGACCCGCCGGCGGCGTTCCGCTGCACCGCCTGCTGCGGCACCGCGACGGAATCGCTGTCGATGCCCTGCTCGATACGCACGCGCACATACATGCCCGGCAGCAGCTCGCGTTTCGGATTGGCGAACTCGCCCCGCAACGTGACCTGGCCGGTGGCAGCGTCGACCTTGGCATCGGAGAACAGCAGCTTGCCCGGAATCGAATACAACGTGCCGTCATCGAGCACGAGCCGGACCTTGATCGCGTCCGGCGCGATCTGGTCGAGATCGCCGGACTCGAAGGCGCGGCGCAGGCGGTTGAGCTCGCTGACCGACTGGGTGAAGTCGGCATAGATCGGATCGAGCTGCTGGATGGTCGCGAGCGAGGTCTCGTTCTGGACCGCGATGGCGCCTTCGCTGACCTGCGCGGCGCCGACGATGCCGTCGATCGGCGCACGCACCGTCGCGTAGTCGAGATTGAGCTGGGCACGCGCGAGATCCGCCTTGCGGGCCTCGACATCGGCCGCCGCCTCGCGCTCGCTCGCGATCGCCTTCTCATGCTCGACCTCGGGCGCGGCGCGCTCCTTGAACAGCAGGTTGATCCTGCGCGCCTGCTGCACGGCGCGCTCATGCACCGCCTCGGCCTTCGCCAGCGCCGCACGGCCCGACATGATTTCCACCTCGAAGGGCTTCGGGTCGATCCGGTACAGCGGATCGCCTGCCTTGACCTCGCTGCCCTGGCGGAACAGCCGCTCGACGACGATGCCCGACACCCGCGGCCGAACGTCGGAGACGCGGGTCGGCGCAATGCGGCCGGGCAGCTCGCGCACGATCGCGCGCGGCTTCTGCTCGACGGTGACGATGCCGACGTCGGGAACGACGGCCTGTTCGTTGGCGGACGCCTGAGCCTGCGTAGCTTCGTTACAGCCGGCCAGCAGCGGCGCGGCAACGGCGAGCATCAATGCGGAGCTGATCAGCACCGCGCGCGAACGAGACATGGGTAATTGCGCCCCTGGATGATGTTGCAAAGCGGTCGACCGGGCGTCCCGGTCATGGCGCCATTCTGGCGGCAATGTCCCGTGCAACATAGAAAGCGCACGCTGCGACGCAACGCAGCAGCCGGGCGGCTTGATGTCACACGAGCCAACCCCTTCATTCCTAATCGCTTTTTACGACTCACCGAATTGTGAGCGTTTTGTGTCGGCGGGTTCCAGCCGGTTCCGCACAGCGAAACCGGCATTGTGCGCCGGTTCCGGCGAATCCGGCAGCCCTCGATTTATGTATTGGCCGGACGCAGACGATAGTGGCTGACGCCCCATTCCCGACCCTCGTCGTGACCGAACAGGCCGGCCGTGGCGAGGAAGAACCAGCGCCAGCGGCGCATCCACAACGCGGTGTCGTCGCCATAGACCGGCTGCAGCGCCTGCAGGATGCGGTCGCGATCGGCGTCGAAATTGGCGAGCCAATCCTTGGCGGTGCGCTGATAATGCGTGCCGCTCCAGCGCCACTCCTTCTCCACCGCGAACAGATCTTCGTGCTGCCGGATCAGGGTGTGGCTCGGCATGATGCCGCCGGTGAAGAAATGCTGCGCGATCCAATCCTCGCGATCATTGCGGTCGAACAGATAGGAGCCGGTGCGGTGGGTGAAGATGTGAATGAACAGCCGCCCCTCCGGCTTCAGCCACGATCTGACGCGCGACAGCAATTGCCGCCAGTTCATCATGTGCTCGAACATCTCGACCGACACCACGCGATCGAACTGGCCGTCCGGCGCGAAGTCGTTCATGTCGGCGGTGACAACACGCAGGTTGAGCAGGCCCCGCGCGCTCGCCATGTCAGCGATGGCGAGACGCTGAGAGTGAGAATTGGACACCGCCGTGATCTGCGCATGCGGAAACTGCCGCGCCATCCACAGCGACAGCGAGCCCCAGCCGCAGCCGAGCTCCAGGATGCGCTGGCCGTCCTGCAGACCGGCATTGGCGACGGTCTGACGTAGCGCCTCCTCCTCCGCCTCCTGCAAGGTCGAGGCCGGGTCCTTGTAGAAGCAGCAGGAATATTTCCGATTGGGCCCCAGCACCCGCGCGAAGAACGCGGCCGGCACCTCGTAATGCTGGCTGTTCGCCGCATCGGTATGCTCGGCGATCGGCCGCATCGCCAGCAGGCGGGCGAACTCTGCGTCGCCCATCGCCTGCGGCTGCGCCAGCCGCGCCGCCGTGCGCGCGCACAATTCATGGATCACGGCACGGATCACTGGATCGGGCAACGGCACGCGCTCGGCGGCGCCGATGATGGTGGAGATGAAGCTCATGCGGTGGCTCCGTCACGCGGCGGCAGGGGAAAGAAGGCGCTGGTGCGCGCCTGGTAGGCCCGGTAGCTGTCGCCGCGCGAGCGCAGCATCTGCTGCTCGAGCGGCGGGATGCCGGTGACATGGACCAGGATCCAGTACATGAACAGCGGCGCCAGCAGGCTCGCGAGGCCCCACGGATTGTCGAATGACAGCGCGATGACAGGGTAGGACAGCCAGCACACCCACTCGAAGAAGTAGTTGGGATGACGCGACCAGCGCCACAGCCCGACGTCACACACCTTGCCCTTGTTGGCGGGATCGGCGCGAAACGCCTTCAGCTGCGCGTCGGCGAGCCCCTCACCGGCGATGCCGAGAAACAGCACCAGGATGCCCAGATAGTCCTGCAGGCGCAGTTCGGCCGCCGGCGCATGGGCGGCGACGAAGATCGCGAACACCAGCGGGATCGAGCCCCAGGCCTGCTGCTGCAGGAACAGAAACATCCGCCGCGGCGCGGCGGCGCCCCATTGCCTGGCGAATTCGGCGTAGCGCGGGTCGTCGGAGATGCCGCGGCTGCGCACCGCGACGTGGCCGCCCAGCCGCACCGCCCAGATCGCAACCAGGACCGCCACCAGCCATTGCCGCGCATTCGGCGCGGCACCGCCGACCGGCCAGATCGCCCCGGCAGCGCCGACGAGGCCGACGGAAAATGTCCAGATCGTGTCAACCCAGCCCGAATTGCCGCTGCGCTGCTGCACCATCCAGGCCAGCGCCATCAGCACGGACATCGCCAGCGCCATCGCCAGCAGAGCTTGCAGATATTCCAGGATGGTCATGACAAAGCCCGGGCATTCCAGCTAAATATAAGCCACGGGACTAACTACGCCGCGGACGCCCGCCGGTTTCAGCCACAGTTCCGCGCAGGGGACGGGAATTGCGCCGATCGCGGCTTTTCTCCCGCCGCTGCTGTGCCATAGTGGATTTTCGGGACCGGTCCCCCCGCAACGGATGTCATCGACAATGCCTCAAGGCTCCCCTTCCCGCTCCGCGATGGACGTCGCAATGACCAAATTGTCCACGCCCCGGATCTTCCTGGTGCGGATGCTGGTCTTCCTGGTGCTGTGCGCCCTGGTCGGGGTGGTGCTCTACAAGCAGATCATCATGGCGTTCTTCGCCAATCCGGGGCTCAACGCACTGATCGGTGCGGTGCTGCTGATCGGCGTCGTCTTATCGTTCCGGCAGGTCATCCGGCTCTATCCCGAAGTGTCCTGGGTCAACAATTTCCGCATCGCCGATCCCGGCCTGGCGGTGCCCCGCCACCCGACCCTGCTGGCTCCGATGGCCGCGATCCTCGGCCGCGAACGCTCCGGCCGAATGTCGATCTCGCAGCAGACGATGCGCCATCTGCTGGATTCGATCGCCACCCGCCTGGACGAGGCCCGCGACATCTCGCGCTACATGACCGGCCTGCTGGTCTTCCTCGGCCTGCTCGGCACCTTCTGGGGCCTGATCGAAACCGTCGGCTCGGTCGGCAAGGTGATCGACGGGCTCAAGGTCGGCGGCGACGCCGGCGCGCTGTTCGACACGTTGAAGGGCGGCTTGGCGGCGCCGCTCAGCGGCATGGGCATCTCGTTCTCGTCCTCGCTGTTCGGCCTCGCCGGATCGCTGATCCTCGGCTTCCTCGACCTGCAATCGAGCCAGGCGCAGAACCGCTTCTATACCGACCTCGAGGACTGGCTCGCCGGCACCGTGCGCGAATTTGGCGGCAGCGGCGACGGCGCGAGCGGAGATCTCGCCATCGCCGTCGAGCGGCTGCGGACGGCCATGGAGGAAGGATCGGGCCGCGGCGCCACCGCGGCGATGGCCAACCTCGCCGAGGCGATCCAGGGCCTGGTCGGCCACATGCGCACCGAGCAGCAGATGATCCGGGAATGGGCCGACGGCCAGGGCGAGCAGAACCGCGAGATCAAGCGGCTCCTGGAGCGGCTCGCGCGGCAGACGGAAAAGAGCTAGCGCGCAACCGCGCTTGCGTTGGCAGTTCTGAGGAGACGCTGAATGGCGCTTGCCCGTACCCGCCGTGGAGATTCCGGCCTCAACTACTGGCCGGGCTTCGTCGACGCGCTGTCGACGCTGGTGCTGTCGATCGTGTTCCTGCTGACCGTCTTCCTGGTGGTGCAGTTCTTCCTGTCGCAGGAGGTCACCGGCAAGGACAAGGCGCTGGAGCAGCTCAACGCCAAGATCGCGCAGCTCAACGAGATGCTGTCGCTGGAGAAGCTCGGCAAGCTCTCGCTGGATGACCAGGTCGCGCAATTGCGCGCGGGCCTCGCCAACGCCGAAGCCGAGCGCGACCGCGTCAAAGGTCTGTATGACGGCCTTGCCAGCGCCGGCAGCAATGCCGCCGGCCGGACCAACGAGCTGAACCGGGCGCTCGATTCCGAGAAGCAGGTCACCGCGCGGGCGATGGCCCAGATCGAGGTGCTGAACCAGCAGATCAGTGCGCTCAGGCGCCAGCTCGCCGCGCTCGAGGATGCGCTCGACGCCTCCGAAAAGCGCGACAAGGAATCGCAGAACCGCATCGCCGATCTCGGCTCCCGCCTCAACGTCGCGCTGGCGCAGCGGGTGCAGGAGCTGACGCGCTATCGCTCCGAATTCTTCGGCCGGCTGCGCGCGATCCTCGGCAACCGTCCCGACATCCGCGTCGTCGGCGACCGCTTCGTATTCCAGTCGGAGGTGTTCTTCGACACCGGCCAGGCTACCCTGCTGCCCGAGGGACAACAGGAGCTGAACTCGGTGGCCACGGCGCTGGTTGATCTCGACAAGCAGATCCCGACCGAGATCTCCTGGGTGCTGCGGGTCGACGGCCATACCGATGTGCGGCCGATCAACAGCCCCGTGTTCAAGTCGAACTGGGAATTGTCGTCGGCGCGCGCCATCTCGGTGGTGCAATATCTGATCTCGCTCGGCGTGCCCGCGCAGCGCCTCGTCGCCGCCGGCTTTGCCGAATTCCAGCCGCTCGATCCCGGCAACACCGAAGATGCCTTCCGCCGCAACCGCCGCATCGAATTGAAGCTGACGGAGCGGTGACGCCGAACGTCTCATTGCGGCCCTATCGCGCGGCGGACGAGGACGCGGCGATCGCGTTATGGCAGGCGACGTGGCAGCTGGCCTATCCCGCGATCGACTTCGCGGCGCGGATGCCGTGGTGGCGCGCGCGCTGGCGCAACGAGCTGGTGCCGAACGCCGAGGTGATCGTCGCCGAGACGGACGGCGCGCTCGCGGGCTTCGTGACCATTGATGCCACGGGCTATCTCGATCAGCTCGTGGTCGCGCCGCAGCATTGGGGTTCGCCGCTCGCGACGCGCCTGGTCGAGGCCGCGAAGGCGAGGTCCCCCGGCGGCATCACGCTGCTGGTCAACACCGACAACGCCCGCGCCATCCGGTTCTACAAGCGCAGCGGCTTCGTCGAGGCCGGCGCGGACGTCAATCCGACCTCGGGCCGCCCGGTCCTGCGCATGGCGTGGACGCCTTAATCGCCTCCCGATCGCAGCGACACATACCGCCGTCGTCCCGACAACCGAGCGACCACAGGCCGCAGCAGGGTTTGGCGAAGAACGATGTGGCGAGTATCGCCCGCCCCTGCTTTCGCAGGGGCGACACCGCGTATGGGGTGAACAGCAACTACACGCCGCGAAACAGCACACCGATCGTGAGCACCACGAAGGCGATCGCCAGCGCGTCGAAGGCATGCGCGGCCGACAGCAGCGGCACCGAGGCGTGCATGTAGTGCGCGAGCATCGCGACCAGGGCGAGCACTAGCGCGATCGCGAAGATCACGAAGGAGGGGGGCGTGAGGGCAAAACTGCCACGACGGTAAGGCATGCGCGCTGCTCCTGTGCGGTCAAGTGTGCGGTCGGCGCACATCGAGCGCCGCGCCAACTGTTCCGGCAGGGAACGTACAAGGCCCGAGAAAGGTTGCAGGTCCGCCGCGAGAATTCGTGGGTGTGTTTGCACGTCGTCATGGCCGGGCTTGTCCCGCCATTCACGTCATCCTCCCCCCTCGGAACAACGTGGATGCCCGGGACAAGCCCAGGCATGACGGCCTAAATCATTGTTGGGCGTTCCTGCTGCGCTTGAGCCAATTGGTCAAACGCGATCGCCCTGCTGTGCACGGGAGTGCCGAAACTACACGCCTTCGAACTGCAGCCGCGCCAGCCGGGCATAGAGGCCGTTGGCGGCGACCAGCGAGCTGTGCGTGCCCTGCTCGACGATCCGGCCGCGGTCCATGACCAGGATGCGGTCGCAGGACAGCACGGTGGCGAGGCGATGCGCGATCACCAAGGTGGTCCGGTCCTTCATCAGGCCTTCGAGCGCGGTCTGCACCAGCGTCTCGCTCTCGGCGTCGAGCGCCGAGGTCGCCTCGTCGAGGAGCAGCAGCGGCGCGTCGCGCAGGATGGCGCGCGCGATCGCAATGCGCTGGCGCTGGCCGCCCGACAGAGTCACGCCGCGCTCGCCGAGCGGGGTGTCGAAGCCTTCCGGCAGCCGGCGAATGAACTCGCTGGCATGGGCGAGATCGGCCGCGCGCTCGACCTCGGCGTCCGACGCCTCCGGCCGGCCGAAACGGATGTTCTCGCGCGCACTCGCCGCAAACACCACGGACTCCTGCGGCACCAGCGCGATGCGCTCGCGCACCTTGCGCGGATCGGCGGCGCGCACCGGCACGCCGTCGACCGAGATCGCGCCGGAGGCCGGATCGTAGAACCGCAGCAGCAGATGAAACAACGTGCTCTTGCCGGCGCCGGAGGGGCCGACGATCGCGACCTTCTCGCCGGCGCGGATCGCAAACGAGACATCCTCGAGCACGCGGACATCGCGACGGCTCGGATAGGCGAAGCTGACACGGTCGAAGCTGATGTCGCCGCGCGCAGGCTCCGGCAAAGCCGCGGGGTGTGCCGGCGCCTTGATGTCCGGTTGGACATGCAGGAGTTCGAACAACCGCTCGGCGGCGCCGGAGGCGGCCGAGACCTCGCCCCACACCTCCGAGAGCTGGCCGAGCCCCGCGGCGGCGAACGCCGCATAAAGCACGAACTGGCCGAGCCGCCCGGCACTGATATTGCCGGTCAGCACGTCATGCGAGCCGACCCAGAGGATCGCGACCACGCTGGAGAACACGATGAAGATGATGATCGCGGTGAGCACGCCGCGGGCCTGGGTCGAGACCCGCGCCGCCTCATAGGCCTGCTCGACCTCGCCGCCGAACCGCCCTGCCGCCAGCTTTTCGCTGGTATAGGCCTGCACCGTGCGGATGGCGCCGACCAGTTCGGAGGCATAGGCCGAGGCATCGGCCAGAGTATCCTGGGCGTTGCGCGACAGACGCCGGACCCAGCGGCCGAATGCGACCAGCGGCATCACGATCAGCGGGATCGCCAACAGCACGAAGCCGGACAGTTTGGGGCTGGTAAAGACCATCATGCCGGTGGCGCCGACGAACAGCAGCAGATTGCGCAGCGCGATCGAGACCGAGGCACCGGCCGCCGACTTGATCTGCGTGGTGTCGGCGGTGAGCCGCGACACCAGCTCGCCGGACCGCGCCGAATCGAAGAAAGACGGCGACAGCGACATCAGATGCGCGAACACGTCGCGGCGGATATCGGCGACGATGCGCTCGCCGATCGTCATCACGAGGTAATAGCGGGCGGCGCTGGCCAGGGCGAGCACGGCCACCACGGCGATCATGACGCTGAAATAGCTGTTGATCAGCTCGATGCCCTTCGGCGTGAAGCCGAAATCGATCATGCGCCGCACCGCGACCGGCACCAGCAGGGTGGTCAGCGCGGCGATCGTCAGCGAGATCAGCGCGAGGAGGGCACGGCCGCGATAGCGGGCGATGTAGGGGGCGAGCGCAAGCAGCGGCCGCAGCTTGGACCGGCGGACCGGGGTCGTGGGCTCGATCAGCGCTTCGACGGCCGCAGCCGCGTCGCCGACCGGGTCCTGCCCTGGAGGAACAACGCTCTGCCGCTCGTCCAGCCGTTCCACTGCGCTCATGAGGCCACCTGAGAATTCATCCAATCTGTCGTCGTGATAGGCCCGCCGCACCGGCCTTGGCAAATCCGGTAATATACCAAGGTGGATGGCGGATCCTGGCTTGTTTCGCGACCTTGGCTTGTTTTGGGCGGGACCTTGGGCTATAGACCGCGCCAATTGTCCCCCTTCAGTGACGGCAGGATGAGGCGCGACCGCGCCCTGTCATGTCTAACGCATTGCGCCCTAGGATCCGCCATGAAAGCCGACATTCACCCGAATTATCATACGATTACCGTCGTGATGACCGACGGCACCGAGTATCAGACCCGTTCGACCTGGGGCAAAGAGGGCGACAAGCTCAACCTCGACATCGACCCGAAGTCGCATCCGGCCTGGACCGGCGGCACCCAGCAGATCATGGACCGCGGCGGCCGCGTCTCGCGCTTCCAGAAGAAGTTCCAGGGTTTCCTCAAGAAGGATTGATGCAGCGCGCGGGCCTCAAGCGCCCGCAGCACTGGCAGCCTGACAGCAAAACGCCCCCGGAAACGGGGGCGTTTTTGTTGCGCGTGTCGCTGCGGCGGTGCCGGCGAGCTCGGCCTGCGCCGAGCCCCGGGATTCGAGGCTTACTGCTCGAAGGCAGCCTTCAGCCGGTTGAGATGCGGCACCAGCGGATTGCCGATCGCGCTCTGGTCCGGCGGCGGGGAATGGATCGTGGCGTCGAGGCGGCGGACCCGCCCCTGCAGGCTCATCGAGCGCGCGATCAGGTCCTGCAGCTGCTGCGGCAGCTTCTCCAGGAGGTCGGCCGGCCCGGGATCTGCGGCGGTGAGCTTGACCTTGGTCTTCTCCCGATTGGCTTGACCCAGCGTCATCTCGCCTTCCTTCACGGCGCGGTGCAGCAGCAGCCAGGACGCCAGCTGCATCAGGCGCGTGGTGAGCCGCATGCTCTCGGTCGCGTAGGTCAGGCTGACGGCGCGATCCAGCGCCTTCGCTTCGTTGCGGCCGTCGCCATCGAGATAGGCGGCGGTCTCCTCGACCAGATCCATGCCCTCCCGAAACAGCGCGCCGAATGCAGCAGAATTGGTGAGCCGCTCATTGAACTGAACCAGAGCGCCATCGCCCAGCAAACGGTCCGACATGGTTAACGCCTCATAAACGCGACTGATTTACGCAATCCGGCCACCGCGCCGGTATGATGAACAAATCATTGCGCGACGGCTTTTCAGAGTCCAGCGGCAACGCCTTTTATGGTTTCCACGGCGTGGGGCGAGCGTCCTTCATACCGCTCGTGATGCGAGCAACGGTAGCTGGACAACGCAAAAAAAGAGCCGCCGTTTCCGGCGGCTTTTGAAGTTGATAACAGGGAGGCGTCAAACAGAGTGGACAGGAGCCACTCGGTGTCCAAACGAGGACGGTTCCGGTTGTAAACCCGAAAGCTTAATCAACCGTAAATGGCGAAAATTTTTCAAACTTCATTAGCCATGTCGGCCACTGGCCGACCGTCACTCGCCGACCGTATTTCTACCTGCTGGAACAGGTCAGGATTTGAAGATGCTGGCGGCGGCGTCGCGCGATGCGCGCTTCTTGGCCAGCGCCTGCTCGACCCGCTCGATCTCACTTCGCAACAGCGCAATGCGGCCGGTCAGTTCCTCGACGGAGAGCATCGCGAGATCCTGACCGATCTCATGTGACCCTGCCTTGCGCGGCCGGTCGTCGTCCTCGTTTGCCATCGCCCCCTCCTCCCGGTTGCCAGCCCGGCCCCGGCTGGCTTAAGCACGCCCAGCACACCGTCTCAATATCCTGGTCTCAACGTCGTGCTGAAGGACATCTCATGGAACAGCTGCCCGCGCAAATGACCGTGGTCGCCATCAGCAAGCCGGGTGGCCCCGAGGTGCTGCAGCCCGAGACCCGGCCGGTTCCCAAGCCGGGTCCCGGCGAAATCCTGATCAAGGTGAAGGCTGCGGGGGTCAACCGTCCCGACGTCGCTCAGCGCTCCGGCAGCTACCCGCCGCCGCCAGGCGCCAGCGACCTGCCGGGCCTGGAGGTTGCGGGCGAAGTGGTGGCGCTCGGCGACGGCGCTGTGCGGCATCGGCTGGGCGATCATGTGATGTCGCTGGTCGCCGGCGGCGGCTACGCCGAATATTGCATCGCCCAGGACGCGCAGGCGATGGCCGTGCCATCGGCCCTGTCGATCCTGGAGGCCGGCGCCCTCCCCGAGACCTTGATGACGGTGTGGCACAACGTGTTCGAGCGCGGCGGACTGACCGCGGGCGAGACCCTGCTGGTTCATGGCGGCTCGTCCGGCATCGGCACCATGGCGATCCAGCTCGCCAAGGCGTTCGGCGCCAGGGTGCTGGTCACCGTCGGCTCGCCGGACAAGGCGGCTGCCTGCGTCAAGCTCGGCGCCGACCGTGCCATCAACTACAAGACGGAAGATTTCGTCGCCGTGGTCAAGGAAGCGACCGGCGGCAAGGGCGCCAACGTCATCCTCGACATGGTCGGCGGCGACTATATCGAGCGCAATTACGACGCCGCGGCCACCGATGGCCGCATCGTTCAGATCGCCTTCCTGGGTAGCCCGAAGGCCACCGTGAACTTCGTCAAGCTGATGGTGAAGCGCCTCACCCACACCGGATCGACCTTGCGCCCGCGCAGCAACGCCGACAAAGCGGCGATGGTGGCGGCGATCGAGGCCAAGGTGATGCCGTTGCTGCGCGAGGGCCGCATCAAGCCGCTGATGGACTCGACCTTTCCGCTGGTCGAGGCCGCGAAAGCGCATGCGCGCATGGAGACCAGCCAACATATTGGCAAAATTGTGTTGGAAATCTAGGCGCAGTCTAAACAGAGCGTGTTTGGAAACTCTTTGTTTTTCCTCGCTTTCGTGCCAATGATCGCGCACATCTGAACCGTGCCTGGAACGGCTCCAAATCCTTTGCGAACGTTGCGTTAGGTTTGATCTGTTTCGCTGGGGTTTGGCGTCGAACGCGGAGATTTGACATTGCGTCTGATCAGGTGCCTGGCGTCATTGGCGCTGGGCCTCGTGATGTGTGGTGCCGCTGCCCCCGCTCAGGCCGTTGACGCCGTCAGCGTCCGCAGCGACGCGCCTGCCATCGACCTCACCGGCATTCTGGATCATCAGCGCAGCGAGAACGACCGCATCCAGGTCTCTACCGCGCCCGGCACCGACGGCATCGTGCGCCGCATCGAGGTGCGGGCCCGCGAAGGCGGCCAGCACTGGATCGTGTTTGCGCTCGCCAACAACACCGACGACCAGCTCGACCGCCTGATCGTCGCGCCGCACTACCGCGTCGTCGGCTCCGGCGTGTTCTGGCCCGATCTCGGCCTGTCGCGCATCGCCACCATCACGCCTTCGATCGGCGACCTCCCCGAGCGGCAGGAGAGCCCGACCGCCGACGTCTTCCGCGTTACGCTCGATCCCGGCTCGGTCGTCACCTTCGTGGCTGAACTGCGCACCGACAAGCTGCCGCAGCTGTATCTGTGGGAACCCGAGGCCTACAAGGACAAGGTCAACTCGTTCACGCTGTACCAGGGCATCGTGATCGGCATTTCCGGCCTGCTGGCGCTGGTGCTCACCATCCTGTTCGTGGTCAAGGGCAGCATCATGTTCCCGGCCGCCGCGGCGCTGGCCTGGGCGGTGCTGGTGTATATCGGCGTCGATTTCGGATTCTGGGGCAAGGTCCTGGACATGTCGAACAATGCCGAGCGGGTCTGGCGCGCCTCCGGCGAGGCGATCCTCGCCGCCACCTTGCTGGTGTTCCTGTTCGCCTATCTCAACCTGTCGCGCTGGCACGTTCGCTACTCGCACATCACGCTGGGCTGGCTGTTCTTCCTCGGCTCGCTGGTCGCGGTCGCGCTGTTCGATCCGGCGGTGGCCTCGGGCATCGCGCGGATGTCCCTGCTATTGATCGCCGTGCTCGGCTTCGCGCTGATCGTCTATCTCTCCAGCCATGGCTTCGACCGCGCGGTGCTGCTGATCCCGACCTGGTTCCTGCTGGCCGTCTGGGTCGGCGCCGCCGGCATGACGGTGGCCGGCCAGGTCACCAACGATATCGTCGGTCCGGCGCTGCTCGGCGGCCTCGTGCTGATCGTGATGCTGATCGGCTTCACGGTCATGCAGCACGCCTTCGCCGGCGGCGGCGCCAGCACCGGCATCGTCTCCGACGTCGAGCGGCGCGCGCTGGCGCTGGCCGGCTCCGGCGACCTGATCTGGGACTGGGACGTCTCCGCCGACAAGGTGTTCACCAGCCCGGAGACCGAGAGCCTGCTCGGCCTCAAGCGCGGCACACTTGAAGGCCCGGCGGCGAAATGGCTCGAGGTGCTGCACCCGCTCGATCAGGACCGCTTCCGCGCCGCGCTGGACAGCGTGCTCGACCAGCGCCGCGGCCGCCTGGTGCAGGACTTCCGGCTGCGGACACCGGATGGTCACTTCATGTGGTTCGCACTGAAGGCGCGCCCCGTGGTCGGCTCCGACGGCGAGGTCTCGCGCGTGGTCGGCACGCTGACCGACGTGACCGAGTTCAAGAATGCCGAGGAGCGCCTGCTCCACGACAGCGTGCATGACAATCTGACCGGCCTGCCCAACCGCAAGCTGTTCATCGATCGCCTCGCCGCCGTCGCCAACTTCGCCAAGTCGATGCCGACCCTGCGGCCGACCCTGATGGTGATCGATCTCGACCGCTTCAAGCAGGTCAACGATTCCGTCGGCATCGCCGTGGGCGATTCCATCCTGCTGACGCTGGCGCGGCGGCTGTCGCGCACGCTCAAGCCGCAGGACACGCTGGCGCGGCTGGCCGGCGACCAGTTCGGCCTGATCCTGTTGTCCGAGCAGGACCCGGCGCGCATCACCGCCTTCGCCGAGACCATCCGCAAGACCATCCGCGCCCCGATCGCCTTCAACGAGCGCGAGATCTTCCTGACCGCCTCGATCGGCCTCGCTTTGTCCGACCCGCAGGTGCAGCTGTCGGAGGACATCATCAAGGATGCCGAGCTTGCGATGTATCATTCCAAGCGGATCGGCGGCGACCGCATCGACGTCTACAAGCCGGCGATGCGCGCCCGCAAGAACGACCGCCTGACCCTGGAGAGCGAGCTGCGCCGCTCGATCGAACGCCAGGAGATCACGATCCTGTATCAGCCGATCGTGCGGCTGGAGGATCGCTCGATCGCCGGCTTCGAGGCCCTGGCGCGCTGGGATCATCCGAAGCTCGGCCGGATGTCGCCGAACGAGTTCATCACCATCGCCGAGGAGATCGGACTGATCGTCGATCTCGGCACCTTCGTGCTCGACCAGACCGCGCGCCAGCTCTCGGTGTGGCAGCGCGCGACGCGGCTGCGCGAGCCGATCTTCGCCAGCGTCAACGTCTCCTCGCGGCAGCTGCTGCGCCACGACCTGATCCACGACATCCGCTCGGTGCTGGCGCGCTCGTCGGTCGCCCGCGGCTCGCTGAAGATCGAGCTGACGGAGTCGCTGGTGATGGAGAACCCGGAGCATGCCGCGCAGATGCTGACGCGCATCCGCGAGCTCGGCGTTGGCCTATCGATCGACGATTTCGGCACCGGCCATTCCTCGCTCGCTTATCTGCAGCGTTTCCCGTTCGACACGTTGAAGATCGACCAGTCGTTTGTGCGCACCACCGCGCGCGGCACCCGCCCGGTGATCCTCAAATCGATCATCGCGCTGGCCCATGATCTCGGCATGGACGTGGTGGCGGAAGGCGCGGAGTCGGATTCGGATGCCGTGGAGCTCTATCAGCTCGGCTGCGAATATGCCCAAGGCTACGTCTTCGGCGAGCCGATGGATGCCGATGCCGCGATGCGGCTGTTGACGGAAGAGCGGCTCGAAGCGGCGAGCTGAGGCGGCCACGGGCATCGCACGCCGCCTTCGGGCCCGCTCAATCCATCTCGAACTGCGACAGCGCCGTCAGAGCGCGGCGATAATTGCCGGCGCCGAGGCGGCGCGCCACGCGCTTCTCGTGCGCCGCGACGGCGACGTTCGCCTTCTTCAGGATCATACGTCCGCGCGGCGTCAGGCCGAGCGCGTGCGCCCGGCGGTCCTGCTCGGAGCGCTCGCGCACGATCAGGCCGCTCTGTTGCAGATCGTCGAGCAGCCCGACCATGCGCGCCCGCTCGATGCCGAGCGCGCCGGCGACCGCGATCTGCGTGGTGCCTGGATTGGCCGCGATCGTCTCCAGGATGGAATACAGGATGACGTCGAGTTCCACCGCCGCGAGCGCCGCATTGACGTCGCGGAAGATCCAATGCTGGAGACGACGAACGAAATAGCCGAGATGGTTCTCGAGCTCGCCGAGCCCGATCTCCCCGGTCGGCTTCGCGGCGTCGCGTTGTGCGCCGGCGTTCACGCTCTTGGACATGATTTCTCGCTGCCGTGGACATCCATGCCTAGACCGGCGACATCGCCAGAACAAGGCGCCACAAAGGGTCACATTCACAATAATTGCAAACCACAATCATTCTGCTAGTCTTTCCCGCAACGAATACCAAATGGGAGGGACGAGCCATGTCGGCCTCGACAGCGGCTGCACGCGTGATGACAGCGCCGCGACCATGCACAATAGCGGATAACGCATGTTTCCGCCGGGCATTCTCTGGCCTCGCACCGACGACGGCCTCCCGCAATGCGGAGGCGCGCAATGGCTAGCGCCGAACGCCAGATCCTCCCCGTGAATTCGATGTTCGCCGAGCCCGCAATCGACGCCGTCAGGCGCGATGATGGCGCGATCATCCTGCGCTCACGCACACCGCTCGCGCCGGCTGCGCGCTGCAGCGGCGAATGGCTGGAGCACTGGGCGCGCAGCGTCCCTGACCGGACCTTCCTGGCCGAGCGCCGTGGCGACGGCTGGACAGGGCTGACCTATGGCGAAACGCGCGCGCAAGTGCGCGCCGCGGCGGCCTGGATGCTGGCGCAAGGCCTCGGCCCCGACCGTCCGCTCGCGATCCTGTCCGACAACAGCATCGCGCATGCCGTGCTGGCGCTGGCCGCGCAGCATGTCGGCGTGCCGGTCAGTGCGATCTCGCCGGCCTACTCGCTGATGTCGACCGACCATGAGAAGCTGCGCGCGATGATCCGGCTGCTCGATCCCGGCGCGATCTTCGTCGCGCAACGCGCCCCGTTCGCGCCCGCGCTGAGCGCGATCGAGAGCCTTCATCGGGCAACCATCATCGCCGGTGACGGGGACGGCACGAGCGCCGTGCCGCTGCAGAGCTTGATCGCGACGACACCCGGCCCCGAGGTTGACCGCGCCTTCGCCGCGGTGACGCCGGACACGGTCGCCAAGCTGCTGTTCACCTCCGGCTCTACCGGGCAGCCCAAGGCGGTGATCAACACGCAGCGCATGATGACGACCAGCCAGCAGGCCAAGGCGCAGTTGTGGACGTTTCTGCGCGAGGTCGAAGGCGGCCCGGTCATCGTCGACTGGCTGCCCTGGAGCCACACCTTCGGCGCCAATCACAACTTCAACCTGGTGCTGAGCCAGGGCGGTTCGCTCTATATCGACGGCGGCAAGCCGGCCCCCGGTCTGTTCGACACCTCGCTCGCCAATCTCCGCAGCAAAGTGCCGACGATCTATTTCAACGTGCCGCGTGGCTTCGACATGCTGGTCGCTGCGCTGAAGACCGACGACGATCTGCGGCAGCAATTCTTCTCCGGTGTCAGATGCATTTTCTACGCAGCCGCGGCGCTGCCGCAGAACCTGTGGGACGCGCTCAACGAGATGAGCCTGGCCAGCGTCGGGCGGCCGGCTCCGCTGCTGTCGGCCTGGGGGGCGACCGAGACCTCGCCGCTGGCGACCGATTGTCACTTCTTCGCCGAGCGCGCCGGCAATATTGGCGTGCCGATTCCCGGCACGGAGCTGAAGCTGGTGCCCTCGGGCGAGAAGCTCGAAATCAGGGTGCGCGGGCCCAATGTGACGCCGGGCTATTGGAAGGCGCCGGAGCTGACCGCCGCAGCGTTCGACGACGAAGGCTTCTACAAGATCGGCGATGCCGTGAAGTTCGCCGATCCGGAGCATCCGGAGCGCGGCCTGGTCTTCGACGGCCGCATCACCGAGGATTTCAAGCTCAGCTCGGGCACCTGGGTGAATGTCGGCGCGCTGCGCATCGCCGGGATCGCAGCGCTCGCGCCGCTGGCCCAGGACATCGTGGTCGCCGGACACGGCACGGATGAGGTGCATTTCCTGGTCGTCCCGAACATCGCCGCCTGCCGCAGCAAGGCCGCGCTGGCGAACACGGCCTCGATCGGCGAGGTGCTCGCGCATCCGGCAGTCCGCGACGCGATCGCGGAAGGAATGGCAAAGCTGCGCATGGAGGCGGTCGGCTCATCGCGCTACGCCACGCGCGCGCTGCTGATGGCCGAGCCGCCGTCGCTCGATGCCGGCGAGATCACCGACAAGGGCTACATCAATCAGCGCGCGGTGCTCTCCCGTCGGAGTGACCTGGTCGCCAGGCTGCAGGACGATACGGCATCCGACCTGATCCGGCTGGCGTAGGCGGCTGAACCACCAGGTCAGCTGGTGGCAAGCCGCCAGCGTAGCGAGGCCCGAAACCCACGAGAGCGGCGGCGATTCTGTTCGCTGCATCTCGATGAGTCTGCTTTGGGGATCTCAGACACGACCCGAGACGACTCCCGTGTATCCGCTTCAACCTACAACCGTTCGTTCGACCCGCCGCGTGCCTAACAACTAATCAGGACCAATCATCGGTTGAAGTTGAATTCCATCCGCGCGTGAAAGCCCGTGAAAATACGGAGAAAGGGCGTTGATCCTGCAATGCACGACCATCCGCACTTAACCGGGTATCAACTGCGTTTCCTTAAAGTCGTCCGCATCTACCCTCTTGCCCGGACCGTGCCATGGCTCAGCCGCGCTTCTCGCTTGCCCTCCGTCTCTACGCGATCATCGGGCTCTCCTTCTGCGGGCTCGCCGGCCTCGCCGCGACGCAAAGCCAAAATCTCGCCACGGCTCTGCAGGAGCAGCGGCAGAGCGAGCTCGCGCATCTGACCCAGACCGCGCTCAGCATCGCGCGCGAGGAGTATGACGCGATCGCTCGCGACAAGGTGGCCCCCGACGTCGCGCAGAAGAAGGCCGCCGAGCGGATCGGCAAGCTGCGCTATGGCAGCGGCGACTACTTCTGGATCAACGACATGGGTCCGAAGATGGTGATGCACCCGGTCAAGCCGGAGCTGAATGGCCAGAACCTCGCCGACAACAAGGATCCGAACGGCAAACGGCTGTTCATGGAGATGGTCGATGTCGTCAAGCGCCAGGGCGCCGGTGTCGTCGACTACATGTGGCCGAAGCCCGGCAAGGACGCGCCGCAGCCCAAGCTGTCCTACGTCGCCGGCTTCGAGCCCTGGGGCTGGATCATCGGCACCGGCGTCTATGTCGACGATCTCGAAGCGCAGATGTGGGAGAGCAAGCGCGGCGTGTTCATCGCCGCCATGCTGGTGATGCTGATCATCGGGTCGATCACTCTGATCATCGCGCGGCGGATGTCGTCGGCGCTCGCCTCCATGAGCGGCGCGCTGACCGAGCTCGGCCACGGCAATTTCGAGATCAAGCTACCCGGCCTCAGCCGCAGCGACGAGCTCGGCGACATGGCGCGCTCGATCGAGCAGTTCAGGCAGAAGACCGAGGAGAAGGCGCGACAGACGGCGATGCTCGAGGACGAGCAGCGCCAGGTCGCCGAGCGGATCAAGAGCAAGGCTTTGCAGGAGATGGCCGAGGCGGTCGAGCACGCCGCCAGCACGGCGGTCGGCGAGGTCGCCGAAGGGACGGGCCATATGGCCAACAACGCCAAGTCGATGACGGAGAGCACGCTGACGCTGGAGCGGAATTCCAGCAGCGTCGCCGCTGCGGCCGAGCAGGCGCTGGCCACGACGCAGACCGTGGCCAAGGCGTCGTCGCAGCTCGCCGCGTCGATCGCGCAGATCTCCAGCCAGGTCAGCGCGTCGCGCGAGCTCACGCGCAAGGCGGTCGCGACCTCGTCAGAGGCCCAGGCGACGATCGCGAAACTGTCCGAGGCCGCCGACAAGGTCGGCGCCGTGACCAGTCTGATCAGCGAGATCGCGGGCCAGACCAACCTGCTGGCGCTGAACGCGACCATCGAGGCCGCCCGCGCCGGCGATGCCGGCCGCGGCTTCGCCGTCGTGGCCTCCGAGGTCAAGTCGCTCGCCGAGCAGACCGCGAAGGCGACCAGCGAGATCGCGCAGCAGATCGCCGAGATCCAGGAGTCGACGCGCGCCTCGGTCTCGTCGATCGGCGCCATCGGCGAAGTCATCCGCAATGTCGAAACGGTGTCCACCGGCATTGCCGATGCGATCCAGGCGCAAAACAGCGTGACCATGGAGATTTCGCGTACAGTCGAGGAGACCTCGGCCGCGGCACGCGAGGTCGCAACCCAGATCGCGGAGGTCTCGCGCGAGGCCAGCGAGGCCGGCCGGCGCTCGACCGATATCCGTGACGGCTCGACCAATGTCGCCGACAAGGTGCAGCGGCTTCGCACCGAGCTGGTGCGGGTGATCCGGACCTCGACCGCCGATGTCGATCGCCGCCTGTCGACGCGCCTGAACATCAACCGCCCAGGTACGCTGCAGGTGAATGGCGCACCCATTGCAGTGACCGTGCGCAACCTGTCGCTCGGCGGCGCGCTGCTTGAGCAGATTCCGGTCCAGCTGTCGATCAACACGCCGGTCGCGCTCGGAATCACCGGCATGGTGTCGGATTTGCCGGGCACCGTGACCCGCGTCAGCGATCGCACGGCCCTGGTCCAGTTCACACTGAACACGGAGCAGGCGGCGCGCCTGACGGCGCTGATCTCCGATCGTCAGGCCGCCTGAGCTCGCGGCCTCATCTCACCGGAAATGGCAGGCGACGAGATGCCCCTCGGCGCTCGCCTTCAGCGGCGGCACCTCCTTGCTGCAGACATCCTTGGCGATGGGGCAGCGGGTATGGAAGTGACAGCCTGACGGCGGATCGATCGGGCTCGGCACCTCGCCCTTGAGCCGGATGCGCTTGCGCTTGACGCTCGGATCCGGGATCGGCACCGCGGACAGCAGCGCTTCGGTGTAGGGATGCTTCGGCGCCGAATAAAGCAGCCGTGACGGCGCGGTCTCGACGATGCGGCCGAGATACATCACCGCGACGCGGCGGCTGATATGCTCGACCACCGAGAGATCGTGGGCGACGAACAGATAGGCGATGCCGAACTTCTGCTGCAGGTCCTCGAGCAGATTGATGACCTGGGCCTGGATCGAGACGTCCAGCGCCGACACCGGCTCGTCGCAGATGATCAGCTTGGGCTCGACTGCGATCGCGCGTGCAATGCCGATGCGCTGGCGCTGGCCGCCGGAGAATTCGTGCGGATAGCGCGTCATATGATCGGCCTGCAGGCCGACCGTCTCGAGCAGATGGACGATGCGCTCTTCGTATTTCTGACGCGAGGCGGCGAGCCCATGGATCGTCAGCGCCTCGCCGATGATGGCGCCGATGGTCATGCGCGGATTGAGCGAGGCGTAGGGGTCCTGAAAGATGATCTGGATGTCGCGGCGGAGCGCCCGCAGGCTCTCGCCGGACAGCGCGATCACGTCCTTGCCTTCGAATATCAGCTCGCCCGAGCTCGGCTCGATCAGCCGGAGCACGCAGCGGCCGGTGGTCGACTTGCCGCAACCGGACTCGCCGACAAGGCCGAACGTCTCGCTCGGTTCGATGTGGAAGCTGACGCCGTCGACGGCGCGAACGCTGCCGATCTGGCGCTTCAACAATCCGCCCCGGATCGGAAACGCCTTGGTCAGATTGCGTACGCTGAGCAAAGGCGCCGGTGCGGTGGCAGGAGCAATGGCGGTGTCGGTCATCACAGCAACGTCTCTTCGGCGCGGATGCACGCCACCTTGTGGCCGGGCTCGATCTCGCGCAGCTCGGGCTGCGCGCGCGTGCAGTCGGGAATGGCGAAGCGGCAGCGCGAGGCGAAGCGGCAGCCTTCGGGCGGATTGATCAGCTTCGGCACGCTGCCCGGAATGCTCTCCAGCCGGCTCTTCTTCACTGCGGCGAGATCGATCCGCGGGATCGAGCGGATCAGGCCCTGGGTGTAGGGATGACGCGGATTGGCGAACAGGCGCTCGACCGGCGCCTCCTCCGCGACCCGGCCCGCATACATTACCACGACGCGCTGCGCGACCTCGGCGACGACGCCCATCGCGTGGGTGATCAGCATGATCGACATGCCGAGCCGCTCCTTCATGTCGAGCAGCAGATCGAGGATCTGGGCCTGGATCGTCACGTCGAGCGCGGTGGTCGGCTCGTCCGCGATCAGGAGCTTCGGATTGCACGACAGCGCCATCGCGATCATCACCCGCTGGCGCTGGCCGCCTGAGAAATGATGCGGGTAGTCGTGAATGCGGCGCTGCGGGTTGGGAAGCTGAACCAGCGCCAGCATCTCCGCCGCGCGCTCCATCGCGGCCTTCTTCGACAGGCCCTGATGCAGCCGGATCACCTCAGCGATCTGGTCGCCGACGGTGTAGACCGGATTGAGCGACGTCATCGGCTCCTGGAACACGATCGCGATCTCGCTGGCGCGGATCTTGTTCATCTCGGAGGAGTTGAGCGGCACCAGGTCCCGGCCCTGCCACAGGATCTGCCCGCCGGCGATGCGGCCCGGCGGCATCGCGATCAGCTTCAGCACGGACATCGCGGTCACGGTCTTGCCGGAGCCGGACTCGCCGACCACGCACAGGGTCTCGCCACGGTTGATCGAGATGTCGACGCCGTCGACGGCCTGGACCTGGCCTTCGTCGCTGTTGAAGTAGGTCTTGAGCCCCTTGATCTCGAGGAGCGGTGCGACACGCGCGTCCATCACATCACCTTCCGCGGATCGAGCGCATCGCGCAGGCCATCGCCGATGAAATTGATCGCGATCACGGTCAGGAAGATCGCGCCGCCGGCGAACAGCGCCCAATGCGGCGCAATGTCGAGATAATCCTTGGCGTCGAACAGCAGCCGGCCCCAGGTCGGAATGTCAGGCGGAAAGCCGAGGCCCAGGAACGACAGCGTCGATTCCGCGATGATGGCGGCGGCGACGTCGATCGTGCCGGCAACGATCACCGGACCGAGCGCATTGGGCAGGATGTGGCGGACGACGAGGCGGACGTTGGAAGCCCCGAGCGCACGCGCGGCCTCGACGAACTCCTTCTCGCGCAGCGACAGAAACTGCGCGCGCACCAAGCGGGCCACCGGCATCCAGCGAAAGCCGCCGATCACCAGCACGATGAGGACGAACACGCCGCCCTCCGGCCCCAGCCATCCTTTGAGGAAGTCGCGGAACAGGTAGATGATGAGCAGCAGCAGCGGCAGCTGCGGCAGCGACAGGAACAGGTCCGTCAGCCACATCAGCGCGGCGTCGACCGGTCCCTTGGAGGTGCCGGCGAGCGCGCCGACGACGATGCCGACGATCAGCGCCACGCCCATCGCGGCGAAGCCGACCGCGAGCGAGATGCGGCCGCCATAGATCATGCGCGCCAGCAGATCCTGGCCGAGATCGTCGGTGCCGAACGGGTGCTCCCAGGACGGTGGCGCCAGCCGCGCGGTGAAGTCGATCTCGTTGATCGGGATGCGCCAGAGCAGCGGCCCGAGCACGATCGACAGCGCCAGCAGCGCGAGCACGAGGATGCTGGCGGCCGCCATGCGATGGCGCAGGAAGCGGCGCAGCGCGTCGCGGCCGGGCGAGAAGCGCCGTTTGCCCGACGCGGCGACCGGCGCCGCCTCAACGGAAGGAGATGCGTGGGTCAAGCCAGCCATACAGAATGTCTGCGATAAGGTTGAAGAGAACGACGAGGCAGGCGAACACGAAGGTCACCGCCATGATCACAGGCGTGTCGTTGGCGAGGATGGCGCTGATCAGCAGCGAGCCGATGCCGGGAATGCGGAAGATCTGCTCGGTGACGATGGCGCCGCCGAACACAGTCGGCATCTGCAGCGCCACCAGGGTCACCACCGGAATCAGCGCATTGCGCACCACGTGCTTGACGATGACCTTGCGCTCGTCGAGGCCCTTGGCGCGCGCCGTCGTGACATAATCGAGCTTGATGACGTCGAGCACCGCGGATCGCACATAGCGGGTATAGGACGCGGCCTGATACAGGCCGAGCACCGTGATCGGCATGATCGCCTGCTTGATGCTCTCCCACCACCATTGCCAGCCGGTCGCCTGCAGATCGGCGCGGTAGACGAACGGCAGCCAGCCGAGATTGACGCTGAAGATCAGGATCAGCAGCAGGCCGGTGAAGAAGGTCGGCAGCGAAAAGCCGATGAAGGCAAAGGTGTTGGCGATCTGGTCGAAGATCGAATAAGGCCGCCGCGCCGCCAGCACGCCGACCGGCAGCGCGACCGCCAGCGCGAGGATCTGCGCGGTGCCGACCACGTAGAGCGTGGTCGGAATCCGCTGCAGGATGAGCGTGTCGACATTGACGCGGCTGGCGAAGGAGAAGCCCCAATCGCCATGCATCATGGCGATCAGCCAGCGCACATAGCGCAGCAGGATCGGATCGTTCATGCCGAACTTGACGCGCAGCGCCTCGCGCACCTCGGGCGGCACGTTCGGATTGGTCGCGAGCTCGCCGAACGGATCGCCCGGCGCCAGCGCGAGCAGCACGAACAGAATGAGGCTGATGCCGAGCAGGCTCGGCACAGCGACGATGAGGCGCCTGAGAAGGTAGTTTCCCATCGCTCCACCCCTACGATGTCTGGCTGATCATGCTGGCCGCGCGTCAGCTCGCCCGGTACCAGGATGCGATGAACGCCAGGTCGTTGTCCCAGCCGCTCTTGTACAGCACCATGCCGTTCTTGACGCCGATCGCGTTGAGCCGGTTGATCTCCGGAAGCACGTAATTGTCGCGCACGACGAGGTCGTTGAGCTTGATGAACAGCGCGGCGCGCTTGACCGGATCGAGCTCGCTCTGGGCCAGCTTGTAGGTCTCGTCATAGTCCTTGTTCTGCCAGCGGCAGACATTTCGGCCCTGCCACTTGTTCTCCTTGGTGGCGCACTCCCAGGAGGTGAACTGATTCATGAAGAACTGCGGATCGGCCTGCGGCATCGTCGTCTGATACATCTGCATGTCGCAGTAGAAATGCGTGTAAGTATCGGGATTGGCAACGTCCGAGGAGAAGAACACGGATGCGACCACCGACTTCAGCTCGACATCGATGCCCGCCTTCTGGCAGGCCTGCTTGATGATCGCCTGGTTCTTCTGACGCGGCCCGTTGATCGAGGTCTGGAACACGAATTTGAGCGGCTTGCCGTCCTTCTCGCGGATGCCGGACGCGCCCTTCTTCCAGCCGGCGGCATCGAGGATCTGGTTGGCCTTCTCGATCGAGAACTCGAAGCTGTTGTTCTTGGAGCGGTAGCGCTCGGGATTGTTGAGGAAGTTCGGCGTCGCGACGCCGGCGCGGCCGTAGATGAATTTCTGCACCGAGGCGCGATCGATCAGCAGGTTGATGGCCCTGCGCACTTCCGGATCGGAGAACAACGGATGCTTGGTCTTGAGGCTGGCGCGCTCGCCGTCGACCTCGACATTGGGATCGGTGACGTTGAGGCCGATATATTCGATGTTTCCGGTCAGCGTCAGTTCGGTCTTGCCCTGGCCGCCGGCCTCGAGCTTGGTCAGGATCTCGTCCTCGACCTGCAGATTATAGCCATAGTCATATTCGCCGGTCTGCAACACCGCGCGTGCCGCCGACACCGCATCGCCGCCGCCCTTGATCTCCACCGTGTCGAAATAAGGCTGCGTCGGCACGTGATAGTCCGGGAAGCGCTTGCCGGCGACGGTGTCGCCCGGCTTGAAGTCGACGAACATATAGGGGCCGGTGCCGACCGGCTTCAGATTGGCCGGCGCCTCGCGCGACTTCGCGCCGATATAGTCGCCGAACAGATGCTTCGGAATGATGCAGCCGAACGAAGCCACGAAGGCATCGGCCCAGAACGGCGTCGGCTGCGGGAAGATCAGCTTGACGGTGAGATCGTCGATCTTCTCGACTGCCTTGACGTTCTTATAGCTGCCGATCGAGACCGCCGAGGTCTCGGGATTGTTGGCGTATTCCCAGTTGAAGACGACATCGTCGGCCGTGAACGGCTTGCCGTCGTGCCATTTCACGCCGGGCTTCAGCTTCCAGATCACGGACAGACCGTCGGCGGCGAGACCGCCATTCTCCTTGCTCGGGATCTCCGCGGCGAGGATCGGAACCAGATTGCCTTCCTTGTCCCAGCCGGCGAGCGGCTCGTAGAACAAGCGGCACGCCTCCTGGTCCTTCGTGCCAACGGCGAAATGCGGATTGAGCAGCGTCGGCGCCTGCCAGAGCAGCAGCTTGAGCGGACCGCCGCCGCCGGCCTTGGTCGGCTTATAGGGAATCGCTTCTGCGGCCACCGCGATCCCGGAATGCGCGAGCATTGCGCCAGCCATCGGCGCGGTCAGCCCGACGGCGATCATCCGCTGCACAAATTCGCGTCGCGACAGACGCCCTGTTTTGACATCAGCGATCTGGCGACGGAGATCACGCTCGTTCATTCAATCGACTCCACAATGGCGCTGATGCCCAAAAAAAGCGCCCCGCCATACATGCGGGGGACGCTGCTTAAAATTGGATCAGCCTTCGAGCCGAGTGTCAAAGCAGATTCCGGGCCAATTTCGCAATATGGAACGGATCGATTGTCGCACCTTTGCACTGCGGTAATTAGTTGCAGTCGCGTATCCCGGAAAATGGAACAGGCACCCGGCCGGGGGCTTCCCGACCTGAGTGCCTGGTGATGGGATCAAACGCCGAGGTTGCCGTCAGCCTTCACGATACCAGTTCGGCAGCTGCCACAGATCGTTGTCCCAGCCGGAGGAATGGGTCTGCAGCCCCTTTCGGAGTCCCGACATGCGCGGCCGGCTGAGCTGCGGCAGCACGTGGTGACCGGCGCAGACCGTGTCGTTGAGCCTGATGTACAGCGCGGCGCGCTTCACCGGATCGATCTCCCGCGTCAGTTCCCTGTAGAGATCGTCATAGTCCTTGCTCTGCCAGCGGCTGATGTTGCGCCCCTGCCATTTGTTGGCCTTGCTCGCCACCTCCCACGAGACATATTGGTTCATGAAGTTCTGCGGCTCGGGCGACAGCGTGAACCACTGATACATCTCCATGTCGCAGTAGAAATGCGCGTAAGTGTCCGGATTGGCGGTGTCGCTGGAGAAGAACACCGATCCGACGATCGATTTCAGCTCAAGCTCGATGCCGGCCTTCTGGCAGGCCTGCTTGATGATCGCCTGGTTCTTCTGCCGCGGCGCGTTGATCGAGGTCTGGAACACCAGCTTGAGCTGTTTGCCATCCTTCTCCCTTATGCCGGAGGCGCCCTTCTTCCAGCCGGCGCCATCGAGCAGTTCGTTCGCCTTGGCGATGCTGAACTCGAAGCTGGTGTTCGGCGAGCGATAGCGTGCAGGATTGTTGATGCAGTTGGCCGTCGCGATGCCGCCGCGCCCGTAGACGTATTTCTGCACCGACGCGCGATCGATCAGCATATTGATGGCCGCCCGCACCGCTGGGTCTGACAACACCGGGTGCTTCGTCTGGATGCTGGAGCGCTCGCCATCCACCTCCGTCCAGGGATCGGTGGCGTTGAGCAGGATGAACTCGAAATTGCCGCCGGGCACGATCTCGACCTGGCCTGCCCCGCCGCTCTCCAGCTTCAGCAGGATCTCATCCTCGACCTGCAGATTCCAGGCATAGTCGTATTCGCCGGTCTGCAGCACCGCGCGCGCCGCCGAGACCGCATCGCCGCCGCCCTTGATCTCGAGCGTATCGAAATACGGCCGGTTCGGCACGTGATAATTCGGGTTGAGCTTGCCGAGCAGAACGTCGCCCGGCTTGAAATCGACGAACAGATAGGCGCCGGTTCCGACCGGCTTGAGATTGTTCGGCGCCTCGCGCGACTTGGCGCCGATATAGTCGCCGAACAGATGCTTGGGAATCAGCGCGCTGCCGCCGCCGACGAAGCCCGTCATCCACAACGGCGTCGGCTGCGCGAACACGACGCGAATGGTGTGGTCGTCGATCTTCTCGATTGCCTTGATGTGCTTGTAATCGCCGCTGGTGACCGCCGACGTCTCGGGATCGGTCGCATATTGCCAGTTGAAGATCACGTCGTCGGCGGTGAACGGATGACCGTCATGCCACGTCACGCCCTGCTTCAGCTTCCAGATGACGAAGGTGCCGTCCGCTGCGACCGTGCCGTTCGCCATGCTGGGAATCTCTGCCGCCAGCACCGGCACGAGATTGCCCTCCGCATCCCAGCCGGCAAGCGGCTCGTAGAAGGCCCGCGCCGCCTCCTGGTCCTTCGTGCCGATGGCAAAATGGGGATTGAGCAGCGTCGGCGCCTGCCAGAACAGCAGCTTCAAGGGCCCGCCGCCGCCGGCCTTGGTGGGCTTGTAGGGGAAGTCCTGAGCCGCCATGGCGACCCCGGAATGTGCCAGCATCATGCCGGCCATCGGCGCTGTCAGCCCGACGGCGAGCATCCGCTGCACGAAGTCGCGGCGTGACAGCCGGCCTTCTTTGACCGCAGCGATCTCGCCGCGCAGGTCCTGTTCGTTCATCTCGCATCTCCTCTGCGCGGCAGGCTGCGCGCAAGCCGCATCATTTCGCCGCCCATTGAGAGCAGGAACCGGGCCAATCCGCCACAACCGACGTCCAAGAATCTGGCAACCTAAAATTGCGTGAGTCGCGCGGCGCGGAGCTCACATTTTCTGCTTCAACCGGCGGAAGCGCACGCCCTTGCCGTCGGGCATGCGCGTCGCGACATACCCCGCATCCAGGCAAGCCTCGCGCTGCGGCATCTTCTCCTGCGGGCTTCTCAGGCTGTCCCACCACGACGCGCGCTGCGCTGCGCGCGGCAGGCTGTCACCGATCAGCTCCTCGATCGCCTCGAAGCTGAGCGTCAATTCGGGCAGGGTCTGCCGCTTCAGATAATCTCGAAGCGCATCATAGTCCGGCAAGTCTCGACTCCCTCGTAGCAGCGCGTGTGCGGCCGCCTTGACGACAAGCGCGGCGGACGCAACGACTCGTTAATCTAACATGCGTTACTTCCGGTGACCCGTCAGTTTACGGGCGGGATTCCACGGGACGGGACGGGCTGATGCGCTGGACACGCCGAACAGGCCGGGCAAAGCAGCCTTGGCGACTCTCGGCGCGCACGCTGATCAGCTGCTCCATTTCGACCATCATCGGCTTCTCCGCAATCTGCGCCAGCGTCATGGTCGACCTGCGCCGCGGCGAGGAAGTCCGCGCCCGGCAGGCCCTGGAGAACATGGCCGCCAGCATTGCCGCCGACATCAGCCGCAACGTCGAGCTTTACGATCTCTCGCTGCGGGCCGTGGCGGGCAACCTGTTGCTGCCTGAAATTCACGAGGTCAGCAAGCCGCTTCGCCAACTGATCCTGTTCGATCGCGCCTCGACCGCCAGGAATTTCGGGACGATCCAGGTGTTCGACGCCCAGGGTCGGCTGATGATCGATTCCGCCACGCTCGATCCGAGGCCCGAGGATCGCAGCGACGCCGATTTCTTCCAGGTCCATCGCGACCGCCCCGATGCCGGCCTCTATGTCGGACGCCCGGCGCAGCATCATGGCCCCTCTTCCATCGTCCTGAGCCGCAGGATCTCAACGCCCGACGGGCGCTTCGCCGGGGTCGTCGCCGGCTCGCTTCGCCTCAGCTATTTCCGCGACCTGTTCGGGAGCCTGACGCTCGGCCCCGGCGACAGCATCACGGTGTTCAGACGCGACGGCACCCTGATCGTCAGCGCACCGTTCGATCCGGACGCGATCGGCCGCAACCTGGCGCGGGCCCCGGCAGTGACCCGTGCGCTGACCGAGCCGACGGGATGGTCGAGCAGCTACGGCGCGCTCGACGATCTGCCGCGGCTGCTGGTCTGGCGCAACGGCACCGAGCCGCTGGTGGTGGTGGCCAGCAAGACTTGGGAGAGCGTCTACGCCTATTGGCGCCATGAGGCCATGCAGATCGGCGCGATGATGCTGGCGCTCATCGTGTTCGTTCTGGCGGCCACGCAGGTTGCCGCGCGCGAGATCCAGTTGCGCACCAAGGTCGAGACCAGACTGGAGCAGCTTGCCACGACCGATCCGCTGACCGGCCTGAAAAACCGGCGCAAGTTCGACGAGACGATCGAGATCGAATGGCGGCGGGCGCTGCGCCACCATGCGCCGCTGGGGCTGCTGATGATCGATGCCGACCACTTCAAGAGCTACAACGACAATCACGGGCATCAGGCGGGCGACCAGGTGCTGGTCGGCATCGCCGTCTGCATTTCCGATTCGGTCCGCCGGGCCGGAGACTGCGCGGCGCGCTATGGCGGCGAGGAGTTCGCCGTGCTGTTGCCCGGGACGTCGGACGCCGATGCCCTTCACGTCGCCGAGACGATCCGCACCAAGGTCGCGATCTGGGCGGGCGAGGCGGGCAACACCTCGGTCAGCATCGGCGTCGCCAGCATCACGCCATCGCGCGATACCGACTGGACCGCGCTGATGAACGCGGCCGACAGAGCACTGTACATGGCCAAGGCGGCGGGCCGAAACCGCTGCGTCGCCGCGACGGTGCCCGGCCTGGCGTCAGCAGCCTCGCTGGCGGCGTGACGCCGCCAGCCGCCGCAACGCAATCGGGTCTGACGGCGTCGGTCAGCTCTTGCCTTCGAGGTAGCGCTTCATGTCCGCGCGCAGGCCGTCGCGCAGATCGGCACGGGCCATGCCGAAGGCGATGTTGGCCTTCAGGAAACCGGACTTCGAACCGCAATCATGGCGCTCGCCGTCGAAATCGACGCCATAGAATGTCTGCGTCTTCGACAGGCCGATCATCGCATCGGTGAGCTGGATCTCGCCGCCGGCGCCACGCTCCTGCGTCGCCAGGATCTTGAAGATCTCCGGCTGCAGGATGTAGCGCCCGGTGATCGAGAAGTTCGACGGCGCCGTGCCCTTGGCGGGCTTCTCGACCATGCCGTCGACCTCGAAGATCTTGCCGTCGCGCTTGCCGACGCCGCAAATGCCGTATTGGTGGGTCTGATCGGCCGGCACCTCCTGCACCGCGAGCAAATTGCTTTTCTCAGGCAGTCTGTTTGCCGCAGCGATCATCTGCGCGAGACAGCCGGGCGTGTTCAGCACCAGCTCGTCCGGCAGCACCACCGCGAACGGCTCGTCGCCGACGATGTCGCGCGCGCACCACACCGCATGGCCGAGGCCGAGCGGCGCCTGCTGACGGGTGAAGCTGACCGCGCCGGCCTCCGGCTGATCCCGGGCCAGGATCTCGATCTCGGTCTTCTTGCCGCGCGCCGCGAGCGTCGCGTCGAGCTCATACATGCGGTCGAAATGATCCTCGATCGCGGTCTTGTTGCGCCCGGTCACGAAGACGAAATGCTCGATGCCGGCTTCCTTGGCTTCGTCGAAAACGTACTGGATGAGCGGCTTGTCGACGATCGTCAGCATCTCCTTCGGCATCGCCTTGGTGGCGGGAAGGACGCGGGTACCGAGACCGGCGACCGGAAATACGGCTTTGCGGATCTTCATGGGGGGTGACTAAACCTTGTGACGAATGAATGCGAAATTGATCGCATGTTGGTAGCTCGTTTGCAGCCGAGAACAAAGGCGGATGTTGGTCGAGCGTTCCCTCCGACCCGGTCAGGATCGCCATATTTCGCTGCCGAGAAATCGTTAACCTTGTTAATCTTGCGTTAAGCCGGCGCGGGCCTCCTGGGGCTCTTTCCTGCGATGGACGAGATCACGATGCGACGGAACGTCATGCTGGCAGCTTTGAGGACCGGGACGAGGGCCGCGATTGTCGCATCCGCCCTGGCGGTGTCTGGTTCCGCCGAGGCGCAATCCGGCAATCCGCTGAACTTTCTCGACAGCCTGTTCACGGGCACGCTCAGCAATGGCAACTCAGGCTCGCCGGCGCCGGCGCAGGCCCCCTCGGCCAGCGGTCCGCAACCCTGGAGCGGCGAGGACGGCGCCTCGGGCCACCCCTTGATGACCGCCGCCGCGATCCGCGAGGCCGCCGGCAATTTCGACGGCTGCGTCGCTGCGATGTGGCCAGATGCCGCACGCCGCAACATCACCCAGGACAATTTCCAGCGCTTCACCGCGGGCTTGACGCCGGATCTGCGCATCATGGACCTGCTCGATGCGCAGCCGGAGTTCACCAAATCGATCTGGGACTATCTCGACATCCTGGTGAACGACAATCGGCTCGCCAAGGGTCGCGAGGTGCTGGCGAAATACAAGGCGCAGTTCGATGCCACCGAGCGCGCTTATGGCGTCGATCGCTACATTATTGCGGCGATCTGGGGCATCGAATCCAATTATTCCACCCAGATCGGCGACCGCAGCGTGCTGCAATCGACCGCAACGCTCGCCTGCATCGGCCGCCGCCAGGCCTATTTCAAGGACGAGTTCCTGTCGGCGCTGGAAATTCTCAACCGCGGCGATCTCCGTCCCGAGCAGTTGCGCGGCTCCTGGGCCGGCGCGTTCGGGCCGACGCAGTTCATGCCGACCGCGTTCAAGCGCTTCGCGGTCGATGCCGATGGCGACGGCCGCCGCGACGTCGTCGACAACCCGGCCGACCTGATCGCCTCGACGGCCAACAATCTGAAGAAGGACGGCTGGCAGAGCGGCCAGAGCTGGGGCTATGAGGTCGTGCTGCCGCAAGGCTTCAACTTCATGCTGGCCGACCGCGCCAAGACCATGAGCTTCGGCCAGTGGGAGCAGCTTGGGCTGAAGCGGGCCAATGGTCAGCCGTTCCCGGCCACGCCCGAGAAGGCCTATCTGCTGGCGCCCGCAGGCGCGCAAGGACCGGGCTTCCTGATGCTGCAGAATTTCCGGGTCATCATGAAATACAACCCGGCCGAGGCCTATGCGCTGGCGATCGGGCATTTTGCGGACCGCCTGCGCGGCGCGCCACCTTTCGTGCAGGCCTGGCCGCGTGAGGAACGCACCTTGTCGCGGGCCGAGCGGCTCGAGCTGCAGCAGTTGCTCGCCGAGCGAGGATTCTACCGCGGCACGCCGGATGGCCAGTTCGGCGGCCAGACCCGGGAGGCGCTGCGGAACTTCCAGGCCTCGATCGGCGCCCCCGCCGACGGCTTCGCCACCACCGACGTCCTGGAACGGCTGCGCAGCCGCTGAACAGCGGCATTTTGAGCCGTGCCGGTAACCTTCTGTGGCGTTTGGCGACGGACATCAACACCATCCGGTGAATGCCCGTTTGCGGCCTGATTCGGCTCCTATTATATGGACGGTCACGATTTCGCCGCGCGACGGGTGCGGACGGGTGCGCATGTCAAAGCTGAAGTCCCTCCTCAAGCTATTGAACGAACCCGGGCCGATGGTGGTGCTGGCGGTCGTCATCGCCATGCTTGTCGGGATTGCCGGACCCGCCTCGGCCCAGTTCTTCAATTTCAACCCGTTCGCCTCGCCGCGTCCCGCCCCGCGCGGCGGCGGAGGGGGCGGTGGGGGCTGGTTCGGCGGCGACTTCTTCGCCCCGTTCCAGCCGCAGCAGCCCAAGCGCGTTCCCCAGGATTATTCCAAGGCGCCGCCGCCGGAGAAGCGCGACGGCACGCCGGAGCGCTATGTGCTGGTGCTCGGCGACGGCATGGCCGACTGGCTCGCCTACGGCCTTGAAGACGCCTATTCCGAGCAGCCCGACATGGGCGTCACCCGCAAGATCAAGACCAATTCGGGTCTCATCAAGTACCAACCCAAGGGCGAGCCGTCCGACTGGGCCGCCGCCGCCAAGGGCATCCTGGCCACCGAGCGTGCCGACGCGATCGTGATCATGCTCGGCCTCAACGACCGTCTCCCGCTGCGCGAGCCGGCCGTGGACAAGACCAAGGACGACAAGGCCAAGAAGGACGCCAAGACCAAGCCAGGCGAGACCAAGCCGGGCGACGCCAAGCCTGGCGATACCAAGGCTGGCGAGGCCAAACCGGGGGACGCCAAGACAGCCGACGGCAAGGCGGCCGACCCCAAAGCGGCCGAGGCCAAGCCGGATGGCAAACCCGACACCAAGGCCGACGCGGCCGCCAAGCCCGCCGACAGCGATTTGCCGCAGGACGAGGTCGACAACGACACGCCCGCGACCGCGGCACCGGAAAAGACCGCGCGATCGCCCAACGGCATCTACGACTTCCGCGACGAGCGCTGGATCGAGCTCTATTCGAAAAAGATCGAGGAGATGATCGCGGTCGCCAAGAGCAAGGGCGTTCCCGTGCTCTGGGTCGGCCTGCCCGCGGTCCGCGGCCCGAAGGGCACCGCGGACACGCTGTTCCTGGATTCGCTGTATCGCGATGTCGCCGGCAAGGCCGGCATCACCTATGTCGACGTCTGGGACGGTTTCGTCGACGAAGCCGGGCGCTTCCTGCAGAAGGGCCCGGACTTCGAAGGCCAGATCCGCCAGCTGCGGTCCTATGACGGCGTCTATTTCACCAAGGCCGGCGCGCGAAAGCTCGCCCACTACGCCGAGCGCGAGATCAATCGCCTGCTCGCCGCCCGCTCGTCGCCGCTGGAACTGCCGACCGAGCCGGCGACGCCAGACGCCAATGCCGTCCCGGGTCAGCCCGCGCCGCGACCGATGGCCGGGCCGATTCTGCCGCTCGTCGCGTCATCGGTCGGCACCGATCAGCTGCTCGGCGGCCCTGGCTCGCGGCCCGCGGCCGTCGATCCGTTGGCGGCAAGAACGCTGGTCAAGGGCGAGGCCCTGAGCCCGCCGGCGGGGCGCGCCGACGATTACGTCTGGCCACGCCGCGAGATCGGCCGTGAGCAGGCCAAGGAGCCGCCGAAAGAGCAGTCGAAACCGGATACGCCCATGGCCACGACGACCCCGGGCACGGCGCCTGGCGAGCCCGCCGCCGGTGCGCCGGCGGCCTCGCAGCGGCCGAGACGGCTGACCACGCCCGGCGCGACGTCGCCCGCCCAGGCACCGCAACAGCCGAGCCAAGCGCCGCGCGACTTCTTCGGCTTCGGAACGCCGCAGCAGGCGCAGCCGCCGAGGCCGCCGGCGGCGCGTAATCCCAACGCCCCGCCACGGCCACCGGCGCCGGTCGGCCGCGCCGCAGCGGTGCTCGATTCGCCCTGGCGCTGACGCGATCACCCGCTCGCGGCGCAGCATCAGCGAGCGGCGATCCGAAGAGTCGCAAGCAATGAGAGTCGAAAGCAATGAGGCCCGCACCGATCAACGGATGCGGGCCTCATTTTATTCGGTCTTATCCAGTGATCCGGCGAAGGCCGGATCACGGGAGTCGCGTCTCAGTAGCGCCAGCGCTGCGGCTGAGGGCGGCTCGACGGCCGCATCAACATCGCCAGCAGGAAACCGATGCCGCCGGCGACCAGGAGCGCGCCCACTGGATTGTCCTGGACCCGCTTGGTCAACGCCTGCGTGCCGTCGCGCAACGTGTCGGCGCTGCCGCCGAACGTATCCTTGGCGTAGTCCACCGCGGCGTCGCCGGCCTCACGTGCGGCGTCCTTGGCCTGGCCGTAGAGATTCTGAACCACGCCCGAGGCCTCGCGCGCGCGCCCTGAAGCCTGCGTGCTCTTGTCGCCAGTCATTTCACCGATGCCGCCTTCGACCTTGCCTGCGACATCCTTGACTGTTCCGGTCAACCGATCCGTATCCATCGCCGCTTCTCCTTGTCTCGCGTTTGCGGGCTTGCCGCTGTGCTAACCGGCTGAGGCGGCGACGGTTCCGACGCACTACAAAATCAAGCCGCCATCGACGACGATGGTCTGGCCAATGATGTAGGACGACAGCGGCGAGGCCAGGAACAGCGCCGCGCCCGCCATGTCCTGCGGCGTCCCCAGCCGCTTGAGCGGGATGCGTTGCAGGGCACCTTCGAGGCGCTTGGGATTGGCCGTCGTCACCTTCGTCATCTTGGTATCGACGAGACCGGGCGCGATCCCGTTGACGCGGATGCCGTCCTCGGCCCAGGCTTCGGCGAGCGTCCGCGTCAGCCCGACGGCACCGGTCTTGGAGGCATTATAGGCCGGATTGCCCATGGTCGAATGATAGGCCGCCGTCGACGAGACGATGATCAGCGCGCCCCTGGCATCCCGCAACAGACCGTGAAATTTCGTCGCACAGGCCATCAGGCTGATGAGATTGATCTCCACGACCCTGCGAAAGCCGTCCATGGCGAATTCGCCGCGCCGGTACAGCACCGCCCCCTGGGCCAGCACCAGCACGTCGAGCCGCTCGCAGCGCGGCACGAACGCCGCAATGGACGCGGCATTGCCAACGTCGAGCTGCTGATAGTCCAGCCCGGTGAGATCGCAGCCCTCCTCGATGGAATAATCGGTTGCCGTCGCGCGCGTGCCGCAGACCGCGACGCGCGCGCCCTGGGCGCGAAACGACTGGGCGATGCCGTTGCCGATGCCGCTGGAGCCGCCGATCACCAGCACCTGCCGTCCCGAAAAATCGAGCGCGTTCATCTCCCTTCCTCCTGTCGTTGTTTGTTTGACCTGTGTGCGGATCGGTGCCAGCGTTGTCAACGGCGCGACACAGCGCGCATTTTTCGCGGGCCGCAATATGCAGAGCTACAAACAACTGAGCCGCTCGGTGAAAAACCTGACCGTCCTGGTCACGGGCGCGGCCTCAGGCATGGGGCGTGCCACGGCGCGGCTGTTTGCTGATGAAGGGGCGCAGGTGGCCGTCATCGATATCGATGAGGATGGCGCGCGTGCCGTGGCCACGGACATCGTGGCGGCGGGCGGAACCGCGCAGGCTTGGCGGCTTGATTTGTCCGACCGCGATGCAATCGCCGCCGTCGTCGGTGCGGCGGCCACGCAATTCGGCGGTCTCGACATCATCGTCAACAATGCCGGCATCTCGGTGCGGATGGCGATCGACGACGCAAGCTATGACGAGGCCTGGGCCAAGGCCCTGGCAGTGATGCTGACGGCGCAGCAGCGCGTGATCCGCGCTGCGCTGCCGCATCTGCGCCGCTCGCAAAGTCCCCGCATCGTCAACATCGCCTCGACCGAAGCGCTCGGCGCCACCGCGCTGCACAGCGCATATTCCGCGGCCAAGGCCGGCGTGACCGGGCTGACGCGCTCGCTCGCGGTCGAGCTCGGGCGCGACGGCATCACCGTGAATTGCATCTGCCCAGGGTCGATCGCGACCGCGATGACCGCGCGCATTCCCGACGAGCAGAAGGCGATCTACGCCAGGCGGCGCACCGCGCTCGGACGTTACGGCGATCCCGAGGAGGTCGCGCATATGACGTTGAGCCTGTGCCTGCCGGCGGCCTCGTTCATCACCGGCGCCGTGATCCCCGTCGACGGCGGCCTGATGGCGCGCAACGCGTGACGTCTGCCACGCGGGAATGACAGCCGTGCGGGCCGCGCTTCCCAGCGCGCGTTGACTTCGCCTTGCCGCAGCGTAGCTTCGACACCGACAAGCGGACGAGCGAGCCGCGACGATGAGGACATCAAGGAGGACGCCATGGCGATCGCCATCCGGCAGCTGCATCCTTTTTTCGTTGGTGACGTTTCAGGCATCGATCTGCGCAAGCCGCTGACGCGCGATGAGACCGCGGAGCTGCAGGCCGCGATCGATCATTACGCGGTCCTGGTGTTCCACGACCAGGACATCACCGACGAACAGCAGCTCGCTTTCGCGCTCAGTTTCGGCGAGCGAGAACAAGCCCGTGGCGGCACCGTCACCAAGAAAGAGGACTACCGTCTCACCACCGGCCTCAACGACGTCTCCAATCTCGGCAAGGACGGCAGACCGCTGCCGCGCGATCACCGCACCCATCTGTTCAATCTCGGCAATTGCCTGTGGCACTCCGACAGCTCGTTCCGGCCGATCCCGGCGAAATACTCGATCCTGTCGGCGCGGATCGTGAACCCGAAGGGCGGCAACACCGAATTTGCCGACATGCGCGCCGCCTATGACGCGCTCGATCCGGAGACGAAGGCCGAGATCGAGGATCTCGTCTGCGAACATTCGCTGATGTATTCGCGCGGCGCGCTCGGCTTCCTCGACTACAGCGACGAGGAAAAAGAGATGTTCAAGCCGGTCAGGCAGCGGCTGGTGCGCACCCATCCCGCGCATGGCCGCAAGTCGCTGTACCTGTCGTCGCATGCCGGAGCCGTGGTCGGCATGAGCTTGCCGGAGGGACGGCTGCTGCTGCGCGACCTGACCGAGCACGCCACGCAGCGGGAATTCGTCCATGTGCACAAATGGGCGCTCCACGACCTGATCATGTGGGACAATCGCCAGACCATGCATCGCGTGCGCCGCTACGATCAGTCGCAGCCGCGCGACATGCGCCGCGCCACCGTCGCCGGCACCGAGCCCACCATCGCGCAGCAGGCGGCGGAGTAGATCGGCGCTCGCGCGTCGAACCGCTTGCTGGATGCCGGAGACACGGCAACCAGAGACACGATGGCCGGGACGAAGCCCGGCCACGGCAAAGCGGAGGGATGGCGGCGAAGAGTTGATGGCGTCAAGACCGCCTAACAAGGCCGTCGAGACGAGCGTTTCCTTGGAATCGGCGGTCCGTGCTGATGCAAGATCTCGCCGTCTGCGACGCTGTCATGCTCCGCGAAGGCGAAGGCGGAGCATCCAGTATTCCGCGACAGCAGAGATCGTGCCGAAACGTCACAGCGTACTTAGGCGTGCCCGGCGGCGTTGGAGAGCATGCCGGGATCGATGCCGATCTTGCGCAGCGCAAGATCATATTTGTCCTCGACATTGTCGCCGAAGATCAGCTCGGGATCGGCATCGCAATGCAGCCAGCCATTATCCTGGATCTCTTCCTCCAGCTGGCCGGCGCGCCAGCCGGCATAGCCGAGCGCGAGCAGCGCGTGCTTCGGACCATTGCCCTTGGCGATCGCCTTGAGGATGTCGATGGTCGTGGTCAGGCAGACGCCATCATTGATCTTCAGCGTCGCATTGGCGATGAAGTAGTCGCTCGAATGCAGCACGAAGCCACGTCCGGTATCGACCGGGCCGCCGCTCAGCACTTTCATGGTTTCGGCGCTGTCCGGCAGGCTGATCTGATCGCCCTTCTCGATGATGTTCAGTTGCATCAGGAGCTGCGGAAAATCGATGCTGCCGGCTGGCCGGTTCACCATGATACCCATGGCCCCCTCGGCTGAGTGCGCGCAGAGATAGATCACGGAGCGTTCGAACCGCGAATCCCCCATGACGGGCATGGCGACCAGCAATTGGCCGTCGAGATAACCGCCGTGAGAGGTGTGATCCCCGATCCCGGTCACTTTGCGGCGAACGTCGCCGAGCCGTTTTGCGTCAGGATTCATCCGCGAGGACTCTCATGATGGTTGATATCCTGATATTGGGATGAGCATCTGTCAATCAAGGTTCAGGCCTCCGCCGCGGAATCCGCTCACAAGCAATTCAATGGTTTGCGCCCCAACCAAACTTTAAAGACGTCTCATGTCCGCCTTGGTTCCTCGTCCCTCCGCCACACTTCTCACCGCGGCGTTGCTGTGGTCCTGCGCCTCGCTCGGCGGCTGGGCGCAGGACTCGTCGCCCTGGCAGCGTGATGGCCATTCCGCGGTCCGCCTGCTCGCCGGATCGCGCAGCGGACCGGTGGTTCTCGGCGGCGTCGCGTTTCAGCTCCAGCCGGGCTGGAAGACCTATTGGCGCACGCCGGGCGACTCCGGCGTGCCGCCGCGATTCGACTTTTCCCGGTCCGAAAATGTCGATGCGGTGACCGTCCTGTGGCCGGCCCCGACCAAGTTCGACGACGGTGCCGGCGGACACTCGCTGGGCTATCACGATCAAGTCGTGCTGCCATTGCGCATCGTTGCCAAGAGCGCCGACAAGCCGATGACCTTGCGCGCCGACATCAGCTACGCGGTGTGCGAGAAGATCTGCATCCCCGTCGAAGCCAAGGTCGAACTCGCCTTCACCAGCGTGGCAAGCACCGAGGACGCCTCGCTGTCGGCCGCGCTTGACACCGTGCCGAAGCCCGCCAATGTCGGTGATCCCATTCCGTTTACGATCCGCGACATCAAGCGCGACGGCAAGAAGGATGTCATCGTCGACGTCGTCGCGCCCGATAAACGCGGCGTTCATCTTTACGTCGAGGGTCCGACACCGGACTGGTCGCTGCCGATCCCGAGCCAGCGCGACAGCGGGACGCCGGGCATCGCGCGCTTCGCCTTTGAGCTCGACGGTGTCCCGCCGGGCGTCAAGCCCGACGGCGCGACGCTGAAATTCACGCTGGTCGGCCCCGACAAGGCCTATGAGTTCAACGCCAGCCTGCCGTAAACGGGGCCGCCCAACCGATTCTTAACGTTGCGTTGATAGGAGGGCATGACGGCCGCCTTCCGCGGCCCGAGAGCCGGACTTGCCCCGTGGCCGTGATGGATGCCCGCAACGACACCACATCGACAGGCCTCGCAGCCCGGCTGAGGGCGCGCGTCGCGGCGCTCGCCGGCGGCGGTGAAGCATCGCTCACGCAGCGGCTCGCGGCGCTGATCTTCCTCATCCGCGTGCTGAGCGCCGGCCTTGCCTATCTCAGCCAGATCCTGCTCGCGCGCTGGATGGGCGGCTCGGATTACGGCATCTATGTCTATGTCTGGACCTGGGTGCTGCTGCTCGGCAGCATGCTCGATTTCGGCATCGCCTCGTCGGCGCAGAAGATCATCCCCGACTATCGCACGTCCGGCCAGCACGCGCTGCTGCGCGGCTTCCTGTCGGGCGGCCGCTGGCTGACCCTGGCAACCTCCGGCATCGCCGCTTTGCTGCTCGCCGGACTGATCGCGCTGCTGTCGCCGTGGATCGAGGAGAGCGAGCGCCTGCCGCTCTATATCGGTTGCCTGACCTTGCCCGCTTTCGTGGTCGCCAACACCCAGGACGGCATCGCGCGCTCGCATGATTGGATGACGCTCGGGCTGATGCCGCAATTCATCATCCGCCAGGGCCTGATCATCGGCTTCACCGCAGGCGCCCTGGTGCTCGGCTTCCAGCTCGGCGCCAGCGCCGCCATGGCCGCCAGCGCCGCCGCGGTGTGGATCGCGATGCTCGGCCAGATGCTGGTGCTGAACCGGCGGCTCGAGCGCCACGTCGAGGTCGGGCCGAAACAATATGATCTGCGCGGCTGGCTCGCAGTGTCGCTGCCGATCCTGCTGGTCGAGAGCTTCTATCTGCTGTTGTCCTACACCGATGTCCTGGTGCTGCAGCAGTTCCGCTCCTCCGAAGAGGTCGGTGTCTATTTCGCGGTGGTGAAGACGCTCGCGCTTGTGTCGTTCATCCACTACGCGATGTCGGCGACCACGGCGCATCGCTTCGCGGAATATCACGCGCTCGGCGACAAGGCACGGCTGTCGGCCTATGTCGCGCATGCGATCCAATGGACGTTCTGGCCGTCGCTCGCGGCGACCCTGGTCCTGCTTGCGCTCGGCAAGCCGCTGCTGTGGCTGTTCGGCGCGCAGTTCACTGCGGGTTACGACATCATGTTCATCGCGGCCATCGGCCTTGTCGTACGCGCCGCGATCGGCCCGGTCGAGCGCCTCTTGAACATGCTGGGCCAGCAGCACGCCTGCGCCTCCGCCTATGCGGCCGCCTTCGTCATGAACCTCGTGCTGTGCATCGTCCTGGTACCCCGCTTCGGCGGCCACGGCGCCGCGGCGGCGACCTCGTTGTCTCTGGTGTTCGAAACGGTGCTGTTGTTCCGCATCGTCAAGCGACGGCTCGGCCTGCACGTTCTCGCCTTCGGCAAGGCGTCCTGACGCAGGTTCCGTGACGGACCTGCGACAGATGTTCATGCTCGAACCGGCGCTCTGCGGCCGCCTCTCGCTCGCGCAGCGATCACGCAAGTGTTGAGTGCAGTGCCATGATTTGGGCGCGATCCTCTAGACACATGGTTCCATCGCGCGGGGGAGATGAAGATGTCGAGACTGGGGCTCGCACTATCGCTGGCTGGATCATTGCTGCTGTCCGGCTGCATGGAAGCGACTCTGTCGCCGACGACTGATGCGGCGCTGACACCGCGCGACAAGCAGTTGCTGGCGCGCGCGCCCTATGCCGAAGCGCAGATCCCGGAACAGTTCCAGCGCCACATCGTCGACTTCTCGCGCCAGGAGCAACCGGGCACGATCATCGTCGATACCGATGCGCGCTTCCTTTATTATGTCCTGCCCGACGGCAAGGCGGTCCGCTACGGCGTCGCGGTCGGCGAGGAGGCCATGGCGTTCTCCGGCGTCGCCACCGTCGGCAAGCTGGCGGAATGGCCCGACTGGGTTCCGACCGCCGACATCCAAGCTCGTCTCGGCCCCTATCCGAAGCGCGTGCCCGGCGGCCCGGCCAACCCGCTCGGCGCCCGCGCGATCTATCTCTACGAGGGCAACAAGGACACGCTGTACCGGATCCACGGCACCAACCAGCCGGAATATATCGGCCAGGCGATCTCGTCCGGCTGCATCCGCATGACCAATACCGACGTCGCCGACCTCTACAACCGCGTGCAGATGGGATCGACCGTGGTCGTGCTGCCGCCCGGCCAGAGCGTCGCCTCCACCAATGCAAACATCTTCGCGCGCCGCAGCTGATTCTAGATCATGATTCGTTTCCACGGAAACGCATCATGATCTTTCGTCATTGTTTGCGCATGATCTCTTCGGAAAACCGGTTTCCACCTTTGCGGATCATGCTCTAGCCGTAGCGCAGCTTCAGGCCGAGGATGGTCGCGACCAGCGCCAGGGTGATCAGGTTCGCGACGACCAGCGGCAGGTCGTTGATCAGCGCGCCGTAGAGCAGCCACATCGCGTTGCCGGTGGTCAGCAGCACGAACATGCCGGCCGAGATGTCCTGGGTCGAGCGCGACCGCCAGGCCTTGATGACCTGGGGCAGGAACGAGCATGTGGTGCAGGTGGCGGCGCCGAGGCCGATCAGCGTGGTCAGCAAAGGAAGGGTCCGTGTGCAAGCGCGGTGAAAGCCTGCTTGTAGAACGCGCCGTGTCAAAGCGAAACCGCGCGAGGCCAAAAACCTGCCTGTCGGACCCGCGGCGAAGGATCACGGCGTTCCGCGCGCCGTGATCCGCTGGGCGCTGACTTACGCGGCGGTCCAGCCGCCGTCGATCGAGAGGTTGGCGCCGGTGATCTGCGATGCCTCGTCGCTGCACAGGAACAGCGCCAGCGCTGCGACCTGATCGACCGTCACGAACTCCTTGGTCGGCTGCGCCGCCAGCAGCACGTCGTTGATGACCTGCTCCTTGGTGAGATTGCGCGCCTTCATGGTGTCGGGGATCTGCTTCTCGACCAGCGGCGTCCAGACATAGCCCGGCGAGATGCAATTGCAGGTGATCTTGAAGGTCGCGAGCTCCAGCGCCACGGTCTTGGTCAGACCGGCGATGCCGTGCTTGGCCGAGACATAGGCCGACTTGAACGGCGAGGCGACCAGCGAGTGCGCGGACGCCGTGTTGATGATGCGGCCCCAGCCGCGCTTCTTCATGCCGGGCACGGCGGCGTGGATGCCGTAGAACGCCGAGGAGAGATTGATCGCGATGATCTGCTCCCACTTCTCCGGCGGGAAGTCCTCGACCGGCGAGACGAACTGGATGCCGGCATTGTTGACGAGGATGTCGACCGCGCCGAACGTGCTCTCGCCGAGCGCGATCATGCCGGCGATCTCGGCCGGCTTGCTCATGTCGGCCGGCGAATGCACGGCCTTGACCTTGAACTCGCTCTCGATGGCGGCGCGCTCCTTCTCGATGTCGGCGGCAGCGCCAAAGCCGTTGAGCACGATGTTCGCCCCGGCGCTGGCAAAGCCGCGCGCAATGGCGAGTCCGATGCCGCTGGTCGAGCCGGTCACCACAGCGGTCTTGCCCTTCAAATTCGTCGTCATTGCTTCACTCCTTCTTGGCGGCCGCGAGGCTGCCATCCTGCGTGAGATCGTAGGTGACCATGGTCTCGCCGGACTGCGGCCGCTCCAGCCAGTCCTTGTGGCTCATCGATTGGTGGACGTCGCGCACACCCGCGTCCCAATGCTCGACCATCGCGACATGAGAAAAGTCGTAGTCCTTCGAGGAGGTCTCGTAGGTCTTGCTGCGGTAGATCAGGTGCACCACCGTCACGGTGTTCTCCTGCGCCGCCTTGCACAGGATCTCGAGCGCAGGATCGTTGCGCAGCTCCTCCGGCAGCTTGGCATAGAGCTCGCGGAACGCCTTGCGCGTGTTGTGGATCATGCGGTTCTTGTCGGTGTTCATCCGCGTCCGGCTGGAATAGCGGATGTCCTTTTCGCGCTCGGCCGCTTCCAGCAAGGTGCGCGGCAGTTCGCCGCGCGCGGAGAACAGATCGACCTGGAAGATCAGCAGGTCACGATCGGTCTCGGTGTCGAGCACATAGTCGAGCGGCGTATTCGAAGCGATGCCGCCGTCCCAATAATGCTCGCCGTCGATCTCGACCGGCGGAAAGCCCGGCGGCAGCGCGCCTGAGGCCATGATGTGCTCGGGGCCGATGCGCTTGCCCTGCTTCTTGAATTCGACATTGTCGAAATAGGTGAAATTGCCGGTGGTGATGCCGACGGCGCCGACCGACAGCCGCGTCTTCAGGTCGTTGATGCGATCGAAATCGACCAGCCGCTCCAGGGTCCGCTTCAGCGGCGCGGTATCGTAATAGCTGACGGATTGCAGGCTGCCGGCCGGCCACAGCGGCGCCGGCGGAAAGCGTGGCGTGAAGAAGCCCGGTACGCCGAACGCGGCGATCAGCGCCGCGCTGGCCTCGTTGAACGCCGAGCGGTGATGGTCGCCATTGAGCAGCGGCTTCCACGGCACCGGGGAGGACACCATCTCCCAGAATTCCTTGAGCCGGCCGACGCGCTTGTCGCGGTCATTGCCCGCGATGATCGCGGCGTTGATGGCGCCGATCGAGATACCAGCCACCCACTCCGGCTCGAAGTCGAAGTGACATAGCGCCTGATAGGCGCCGGCTTGATAGGAGCCGAGCGCGCCGCCGCCCTGCAGGACGAGGACTCGTTGCGACTGGGTGGGAGTGGCCGGCTGCGGGGGAAATGGATGATGCGTCATTTACGGCGGTCATTAGCAAAACATGGCGCCAGCGTGGCGTCACTTCGGGGTGACGTCAATCCATCCCAAGGAGAGGTCCTGCTCCGGACGACCGCTGCACAAGGCAGCAGCGAACTTGCCTGTCAGGAGGCCTTTTTACCATCGGGCGCGGCCAGGATCATGGTCCAGAAGACCTTGTACTTGGTATTCGGAGCATAGCTCGCCGCAATGCCTATTTTTGTGACACCCGTCTTCAGCATGTTGGCCCGATGCGGCGGCGAGTCGCGCCAGCCGGAAAACGCTTCCGCCAAGGTGTGGTAGCCGGCCGAGACGTTCTCCACCGCCACCGTCGCATCATAGCCCGCATTGTTCAGCCGCTTGGCCAGCGGGGCGCGGACGTCGTGATCGAGCTTGTTCTTGTCGGCCATCGCCTGCGACTGCGACTCCGCCAGCCGCATCAGCTCCGGATCGACCTCGACCATGCCGAGCCCATTGTTCTGGCGGTATTGCGAGATCATCGTCGCCGCAGCGGCAGCATCGAGCTTGGCTCCGGCGACCGCCATGTCGGCATACATCGTCGGCGCCTGCACGACGGGCGTTTCAGCCGCGCAGCCGGCGAGCAGCAATGCGATGGAAAGAGCGAGAGCCAGACGCTTCAATGAACCAGTCCCTGTGCGGAGAAGAGAGGCGGGTTGTTGCACATCAACCGTGGCTGAAAGGTGAATCGCCGGTAAGTTCCATCGCGACAATTCCGGCCAGCAACGGTTCGTCAACCCTATGAGCGGAGCGGTCAAGCCTGCCGGGGTCGAGGGATCGACAGCACTTTGCGGTCACATCGCGCTTAGGCTGGTGCCGAGCACGACATCCAGCAAACGATGTCTTGGTTGGCAATCTTGGCTAGCGACCCGGATTCGAGCCCGAGCCCAGCCCGCCACTAACCGCTTGCAAAGATCCGATAATGCCGCGGCTTGAGGCCGATGCGGTCGCCGATCTTGAGTTCGCGGTCGCGCGGGGCGTCGATCTCGATCGTGGAGCCTTCGGTCAGCGCGATCTCGGCGCGCTGCACCGGGCCGAAGCTGCGGACATGGGTGATGGCGCCATGCAGGGTGCCGCTGTCAGCCGGGCCGATCACCATGTCGTGACGGCGCACGAACAGCGTCGATGCGCCGGCTGTATCGCCCGGCGCAGCCAGATCCAGCGGCCGGCCGTTGAGATGCACCGCGCCGCCGGAGACCTCCACCGGCAGCATGATCGACTCGCCGATAAAGCCGTGCACGAAGGCCGTGGCCGGGGCGTCATAGACGTCGTTCGGCGAGCCGACCTGCTCGATACGGCCCTTGTCCATCACCACGACGCGATGCGCGACCTCGAGCGCCTCTTCCTGGTCATGCGTGACGAAGATCGAGGTGACGTTGATCGAGTGGTGCAAGGTGCGCAGCCATTGCCGCAGTTCCTTGCGCACCTTGGCGTCGAGCGCGCCGAACGGCTCGTCGAGCAACAGGATGCGTGGCTCGATGGCGAGCGCACGCGCCAGCGCGATGCGCTGGCGCTGGCCGCCGGAGAGCTGGCTCGGATAGCGGTCGGCGAGCCAATCGAGCTGCACCAGGTCGAGCAGCTCCTTCACGCGGGCACGGATCTGCGCCTCGCTCTTGCGGATGCGACGCGGCTGCACCCGCAGGCCGAAGGCGACGTTCTCGAACACGCTCATGTGCCGGAACAGCGCATAATGCTGGAACACGAAGCCGACATGACGCTCACGCGCGCCGCGGTCCAGCGCGTTCTCGCCGTCGAACAGGATCTCGCCGGCATCCGGCCATTCCAGCCCGGCGATGATCCGCAACAAGGTCGTCTTGCCCGAGCCGGACGGGCCGAGCAGCGCCAAAAGCTCGCCATTGGCGACCTTCAGGTCGACGCCGTCGAGCGCCTTGAAGGTGCCGAAGGTCTTGACGACGCCCCTCGCTTCAATGGTCATGAGGCAGGTCCTCGTCGATGTTGCGTTCGAGAATGGTCTTGGCGACCAGCGTGATCAGCGCGAGCATGGCGAGCAGCGAGGCGATCGCGAACGAGGCGACCATCTGGTACTCGTTGTAGAGGATCTCGACCAAGAGCGGCATCGTGTTGGTCTCGCCGCGGATGTGGCCGGAGACCACGGAGACCGCGCCGAACTCGCCCATCGCACGCGCATTGCAAAGCAGGACGCCGTACAGCACGCCCCATTTGATGTTGGGCAAGGTGACGCGGAAGAAGGTCTGCAGGCCGGAGGCACCGAGCGAGATCGCGGCCTCCTCCTCCTGCGTGCCCTGCTCCTGCATCAACGGGATGAGGGCGCGGGCGACGAACGGAAAGGTCACGAACACGGTGGCCAGCGCGATGCCCGGGAAGGCGAACAGGATCTGCAGACCATGGCTCTGCAGCCAGGGCCCGAAGAAGCCTTGCGCCCCGAACAGCAGCACGAAGACGAGACCCGAAATCACCGGGCTGACCGAGAACGGCAGGTCGATCAGCGTGATCAGGACCGTCTTGCCGGGAAAGTCGAATTTCGCGATTGCCCAGGCGGCGGCGAGGCCGAACACCAGATTGGTGCCGACCGAGACCGCGGCGACGCCGAGGGTGAGGCGGATGGCCGACCACGCCTCGGGGTCGGCCAGCGCGGACAGATAGGCGGAGATGCCCTTGCCGAACGCCTCCACGAACACGACCACCAGCGGCAGCACGACGAACACCGACAGAAAGCCGATCGCCAAGGTGATGAGGGCGATGCGAACCACGGTCGGTTCGGCGCGCGGATCACGCCGCGCGGCAATCTCGACATCGCTGGGCTGCGCCGGCCTGTCCGGCGCCCGTTGCAGGGTCATCTCGATGCTCATGGCGCGGCCTCAACTGGACGCCTGGGCCTGTGCCCAGCGCTGCAAGCGATTCACCGCGAAGATGATCACGAATGCCACCACAAGCATGACCACCGCAATGGCCGTCGCGTCGGCGTAGCGGAACTCGGACAGGCGGATCACGATCAGGAGCGGCGCGATCTCCGACACGTTCGGCAGATTCCCGGCGATGAAGATCACCGAGCCGTACTCGCCGACGGCGCGGGCGAAAGCGAGCGCGAAGCCGGTCAGCAGCGCCGGCATCAGGCTGGGCAGGATCACCTTGGTGACAATGTGCCAGCGGCTGGCGCCGAGGCTGGCCGCCGCCTCCTCGATCTCCGGATCGAGGTCGATCAGCACCGGTTGCACGGTGCGGACGACAAAGGGAATGCCGATAAAGATCATCGCGATGAAGATGCCGAGCGGCGTGAACGCGACCTTGATGCCGAGCGCGGCCAGCGGCGCGCCCAGCCAGCCCTTCTGCGCGAACAGCGAGGTCAGCGCCACGCCGGCCACCGCCGTCGGCAGCGCGAACGGGACGTCGACGATGGCGTCGAACAGCCGGCGGCCGGGGAAGCGGTAGCGCACCAGCGCCCAGACCACGATCGTGCCCATCACCAGGTTGACGAGAGCCGCGGCAAAGGACAGTCCGAACGAGATCTTGAGGGCGCTCAGGGTGCGCCGGCTGGTGACGATGCCCCAGAACTGCTCAAGGCTGAGCTCGGTCGAGCGCACGAACAGCCCGGCCAGCGGAATGAGCACGATGAGGGACAGCCAGGTCAGCGTCAGCCCCATGGTGAGACCAAAGCCCGGCAAGGTGCTGCGTCGGGGTGCGAGAACGCTCAAGAAGCCACCTGGCTCATTCCCATCGGGCCCATTCCCGTGTTGTCCGCCTTGGTTCGCCAATCAGTTCTTGTAGATCTGATCGAAAATCCCGCCTTCGCCGAAGTGATCCTTCTGCGCCTTGGTCCAGCCGCCGAACACGTCGTCGATCGTGAACAGGTCAACCTTGGCAAACGACTCGCTGTACTTCTTGGCGACGTCCGGATCGCGCGGACGGTAGAAGTTGCGTGCGGCGATTTCCTGACCTTCCTTCGTATACCAGTACTTCAAATAGGCTTCGGCGACGGCCTGGGTGCCCTTTTTGGCCACGACGCTATCGACGATGGCAACTGGCGGTTCGGCCAGGATCGACAGCGACGGCGAGATGATCTCGAACTTTTCCTTACCGAATTCTTTCAGTGCCAGATAGGCCTCGTTCTCCCAGGCCAGCAGCACGTCGCCCACTCCCCGCTCGACGAAGGTGACGGTCGCGCCCCGCGCACCGGTGTCGAGCACGGGAACGTGCTTATAGAGGTCGGCCACGAACTGCTTGGCCTTGTCGACCGAGCCGGTCTTCTTCAGGGCGTAGCCCCAGGCGGCGAGATAGTTCCAGCGCGCGCCGCCGGAGGTCTTCGGATTGGGCGTGATGACGTCGACGCCCGACTTCAACAGATCGTCCCAGTCCTTGATGCCCTTCGGATTGCCCTTGCGGACCAGGAACACGATGGTCGAGGTGTAGGGCGAGGCGTTCTGCGGCAGGCGCTTCTGCCACTCCTTGTCGAGCAGTCCCTTGTTCGCGATGGCATCGATGTCATAGGCCAGCGCCAGGGTGACGACGTCGGCCTGCAGGCCATCGATCACGCTTCGCGCCTGGGCGCCGGAGCCGCCATGCGACTGCTTGATCTCGACGCTCTTGCCGGTGTCCTTCTTGTAGGCCTCGGCAAACGACTTGTTGAACTCGACATAGAGCTCACGGGTGGGATCGTAGGACACGTTGAGCAGATTCACGTCGGCAGCAACGGCCGACCCCGCCCATGCCAGGCCCGCGACAACCGCAAGAACACGCCGCATCATGCAATCTCTCCATTCAAATAGCAGGCCTGCAATGTTGCAGGCGCGTCCTGCAGATCGCCGCATGTGCCGTTCCGAGTCAACGAAACCGGATTTTCTTGTTTCCGACCGGACGCGGGCATTTTGCTACGAAGCGCCCGGCATTGGGATAGCTGTTCTTTGCCGCGACACTATGCCGTCTTGGGCGACCAAGCAGCCGGCAGGCGACGTCCCAACTACACCGACGACGTCGCCACCGTATGGATGCCGCACTCGGTCTTGCCGCGGCCGCGCCAGCGGCCGGCGCGATCATCCTCGTTCGCATCCGAGCGGCTGGTGCAGGGCATGCAGCCGATCGAGCGGAAGCCTGCGGCGACCAGCGGATGCTGTGGCAGGTTGGCCGCGCGATAGATCTCCGCGATGTCCTCGCGAGCGACATTGGCGAACGGGTTGAACTTCACCCGGGCGCCATCCTGCTCGACGACAGGAATCGCCGCACGCAAACCGCCCTGGAACCGCTTGCGGCCGTTGATCCAGGCGGTGAAGGGCGCGAGAGCGCGCGCCAGCGGCTCGACCTTGCGGATGCGGCAGCAGGCGTCGGGGTCCGAGAACCACAGATCGTTGTCGGCATCTTCGCGCGCGAGCGCCGTGGCATCGGGTGCGACCGAGCGCACGTCGCGCAGGCCTAGGATCTCGATCAGCTGGTCGCGATAGGCCAGCGTCTCCGCGAACATGTGCCCGGTGTCGAGGAAGATCACGGGGATCGCCGGATCGACATCGGCCGTGACCTTGAGCAACGCGGCCGATTCCGTGCCGAAGGACGACACCACCGCAAGCCGCTCGCGGCCGATCGCCTGCAACGCGGCGGCGATGACCTGTTGCGGCGAGGCCGTCCGCAGCGCGGCGTCGAGCGCCGCGTCCGGCGTGTGCCCGACCGAAGGTGATACAGCCAGCGTGCTCACAGCCCGGCACTCTCCGAATGACGCAGTTGCAGGCGCTGATGCAGCGCCGAGATCCGGCCGTCGCCAGCCGGCTGATAGAACACCGAATAGCGCTTCACGGTCTCGCTGAACGCCTCGGCATCGGCCTGCTTCTTGACGTCGAAAGCGTCGAAGCCGGCCCGCAGCATGAACACGAACTGGTCGCGCAGCACCTGTCCGGTGGCGCGCAGCTCGCCGCGGAAGCCGTAGCGCTCCCGCAGCAAGCGCGCCTGGGTGTAGGCGCGGCCGTCGCGGAAGCTCGGAAACACCAGAGCGATCAGCGCCAGCCGGTCGAGATAGGGGACGAGATCGTCGACGTCACGATTGTTCGGCCAGATCACGCCAAGCTTGCCGCCGGTGCGGCTCACCAGCGCATCGGGACCTGCGAGGAACCGCGTCTCGGAGACGAGGATCGCGCCCTGCGCCGGCAGATCGGCATCGTCGGTGATACGGACGAACTCGTCCGTGATGATGTGTCCGCCCTTAACGAGTGGCATAAACCCGCTCCCTGAATGGTTCGACCCCGAGCCGCGCCACCGTGTCGACGAACAGCTCCTCGGGGCTCGCGCGCAGCGCAAGATAGGCCTCGACGATGTCCTCGACGACATCGGCGACTTCGGCATAGGGCACCGCGGGTCCGATCAGGGTGCCGAGCACGGCGCCCTCGTCGGCGCGGCCGCCGATGGTGATCTGATAGAATTCCTCGTTGTTCTTCTCGACGCCGAGGATGCCGATATGGCCGACATGGTGGTGGCCGCAGGCATTGATGCAGCCGGAGATGTTGATGTGCAGCCGGCCGATCAGGTTCGCCGTGTCGTGATTGGCGAAGCGGCGGGTGATCTCCTGCGCGATCGGGATCGAACGCGCATTGGCCAGCGAGCAGTAATCGAGCCCCGGGCAGGCGATGATGTCGGAGACCAGGTTGACGTTGGGAATGGCGAGCCCGATGGCGTCGAGCGCCTTCCACACCGCCGGCAGATCGCGCTTGCGGACATGCGGCAGCGCCAGATTCTGCTCGTGGCCGACGCGGATCTCGCCGAACGAATATTTGTCGGCGATGTCAGCGAGCGCATCCATCTGGTCGGCGGTCGCATCGCCGGGAGGCTTGCCGATCGGCTTCAGCGACACGGTCACGATCGCATAGCCCTGCACCTTGTGGGCGACCACCGAGTTCTTGCGCCAGGCCTCGAACTTCGGATCATGCGCGGCCTGCCGCAGCTCGTCCGGCATGTGCGGCAGCGTCTCATAGGCCGGATAGAAGAAGCGCGACCGGATGTCCTCGACGATGCCGTCGTCGAGCTTGAGCACGCCGTCGCGGATCTGCTGCCACTCCTCCTCGACCTCGGCGGCGAAGGTCTCGATGCCGAGCTCGTGGACCAGGATCTTGATGCGCGCCTTGTAGATGTTGTCGCGGCGGCCATACTGGTTGTAGACGCGCAGGATCGCCTCGACATAGCTCAGAATGTCGTGGCCATGGACGAACGGCTTGATCGTCTTGGCGATGAAGGGCGAGCGGCCCAGACCACCGCCGACCAGCACCTCGAAGCCGGTCTCGCCCTGCTCATTCTTCAGCAGACGAAGGCCGATGTCGTGGATCTTGATCGCGGCGCGGTCGTGCGCGGACGCGGTGATCGCGATCTTGAACTTGCGCGGCAGGAACGAGAATTCCGGATGCAGCGTCGTGAACTGGCGCAGCAGCTCGGCCCAGATGCGGGGATCCTCGACCTCGCCCGGCGCGACCCCGGCCCACTGGTCGGAGGTGACGTTGCGCATGTTGTTGCCGGAGGTCTGCATCGACTGGATGCCGACCTCGGCGAGGTCGGCCATCGCATCCGGCAGCTCGGCGAGCTTGATCCAGTTGAACTGGATGTTCTGCCGGGTCGTGAAGTGACCGTAGCCGCGGTCATAACGCCGCGCGACATGCGCCAGCCGGCGCAGCTGCTCGGACGACAGCGTGCCATAGGGAATCGCGATGCGGTACATGTAGGCGTGGAGCTGCAGATACACGCCGTTCTGCAGCCGCAGGATCTTGAACTCGTCCTCGGTGAGCTCGCCGGACAGGCGGCGCTTCACCTGGTCGCGGAATTCGGCGACGCGCTCATTGACCAGGGTGCGATCGATGTCGTCATAAGCATACATGAGAGGGCCTTCAGGCTTGAGCCGGCAGCGCGATGGTGGTGCCCGTCAGCCGGATATGTTCGCGCATATTGCCGGGCTTGACAGCGCCGTCCGTCGCAACCTCAACCGGTGCGATGTAGGGGCCGATCGCGTTGAGATCATCGGCGACCGCTTCCGACAGCAGCGCGCGCGCTTCGTCGGCGGTGCGGACGATCGCGGCGTCGGTCAATTCGTCGGACCAGCTCTTGGTGCCGGTGCGGTAGATCACGGCGCCGTCCCAGGTCCGGTTCGCAGTGATGATCGAGGGACCGGTGATCTTGATCTTCTGTTGCAGCGGGGAGGTCATTCAGACGGGTTCCAGGAGTTTTGCAATCACGCCACTGAGGTTCTTCTGACGCCACGGCGCTGAATGCGCCACGACGTCGCCGATGATGAGGATAGCCGGGCCGCCATCAATCTGGCCGACCAGATCCGGCAGCTGATCCAAGGTGCCGACCGCCGCCTGCGCATCCGGCCGCGTCACGCGCGCGAACACGCCGACCGGCGTCTGCGGCGAGCGGCCGGCGGCGAGGAGGCCGGCGCGCACGGCGGGCGCCGCCGTCATGCCCATGTAGACGACGACGGTCATCTTGGTGTCTGTCAGCGCCGACCAGTCGACCGCCTCGGCGTCGCGCTCCTTGTGCGCGGTGAGGAAGGTGATGCGCAGCGCCTTGCTGCGGAACGTCAGGGGCACCTCGAACTGCGCGGCGGCGCCGATGCCGGCAGTGATGCCGGGCACGATGGTGTAGGCGACGCCGGCATGGCGCAGCGCGTCGACCTCCTCGCCGCCGCGGCCGAACACGTAGGAGTCGCCACCCTTCAGCCGGACGGCGCGCTTGCCCTCGCGCGCGGCCTCGATCAGCAGCTTGTTGACGGCGTCCTGGCCGATGCCGGGCTTGCCGACGCGGCGGCCGACCGGCACGCGCGAGGCGTCGCGGCGGATGCGGTCGAGAATCTCCGGCGTGACCAGCTCGTCATAGTAAACGACGTCGGCGTCCTGCAGCGCGCGCAGCGCCTTGATGGTGAGAAGATCGGGATCGCCGGGACCGGCGCCGACCAGCGTCACATGACCGTCGCTGCGGCCCGCATGATCCGCACCGGCAAAGGCGGAGGGATCCGCGATGCCATGCAGCGCCGCCGCGGCCTCATGCTTGCGCCCCGCCAGCACCAATGCGCCGATCGGGCCGTCCACGATGCGCTCCCAGAACCGGCGGCGCAGCGGCATCTCGGGGATGCGCGGATTGATGGTCTTGCGGAAGTCGCCGATGAAGCTCGCGAGTTCGCCGATCCGCGCCGGCAGTAGCGCCTCGATGCGCTCACGCACGCGGCGCGCTACCACCGGCGACGAGCCGCCGGTGCCGATCGCGACCACGACATCGCCGCGATCGACGATCGCCGGAAAGATGAAGCTGGAATGCGCCAGGTCGTCCATCACATTGACGGGCAGACCGACTGCGCGCGCCCGCGCCGACATCGCCACACCGATGTCGCCGGCGCCGGCGCACAGCACCGCGATCACACCCGAGAGGTCAGCGCTCAGCGGATCGCCCTCGGCGCGCGCAATCTGGCCATGATCATCGTGCAGCCCGCCGAGTTCGAAATCCCCATCGGTGGCGAACCAGCGGATGCGAGCGCCCGCCGCCAACAACACCCGAAGCTTGGCACGCACGAGCTCGCCCGCGCCGATCAGCAGCACGGGGCCGGTCTTCAGATCGAGAAACACCGGCAGATATTGCATTGCGCTCTTCGGTTTCGACTCTTCGGGGTTGACTGGAATTATTTTCTATATAAGTGTCCCCGCCGGAACGCAAAGAGAAAAATATTCCTTGGCTTCGCCATAGAATTTTCTCCCAAGTAGGCGAAGGCTCGCAGCATGCACATTCTCACAAACGACGTTTCGAGAGATCGGTTGCCCTCCTCTGAGCTCGACCAGGCATCTTCCATGCCGCGCGCCCTCAGCGCCGCGCCGACGATGGATCATCTCGACCAGCTGGAGGCGCAGAGCATTTACATTCTCCGCGAGGCCTTTGCACGGCTGAAGAAGCTCGCTTTGCTGTGGTCGCTGGGAAAAGATTCCAATGTGATGATCTGGCTCGCGCGCAAGGCCTTCTTCGGCCGCGTGCCGTTTCCGGCCATGCATGTCGATACCGGCAAGAAGTTTCCGGAGATGTACGCCTTCCGCGACACTTATGCGCAGGAATGGGGCCTCGATCTCCGCGTCGAACCGTGCCCGCCGATCGACGCCGTCGATCCGACATTGCCACCCGCAGCGCGCTCGGCCGCCCGCAAGACCGAGGGCCTGAAGATGGCGCTCGCCAAGCACGGCTTCGACGGCCTGATCGCCGGCATCCGCCGCGACGAGGAGGCGACCCGCGCCAAGGAGCGCGTTTTCTCGCCACGCGGCGCCGAGGGCAATTGGGACGTGCGCGACCAGCCGCCGGAATTCTGGGACCATTTCAACGCCTCGCCGCCGCCGGGCGCGCATCTGCGCATCCATCCGATCCTGCATTGGACCGAGGCCGACATCTGGGCCTACACCGCGCGCGAGAACATTCCGATCATCCCGCTGTATCTCTCCAAGAACGGCAAGCGCTATCGCTCGCTCGGCGACCAGGACATCACGTTCCCCGTCGCCTCCAATGCCTCGAACATCGCCGAGATTCTGGCCGAGCTCGAGAGCACCAAGGTGCCGGAGCGTGCGGGACGCGCGCTCGACCACGAGACCGAGGATGCGTTCGAGCGGCTTCGTGTCGCCGGCTATCTGTGAGCGGAGCGAGGCAATGAACATGCGCGTCCCCTCCGCCGCCCCCGCCACGCCGAACGGCACCACCCGCCCGCAGGTCAGCATCGTCATCGTCGGCCATGTCGATCACGGCAAGTCGACCCTGGTCGGCCGCCTGCTGCATGAGACCGGCAGCCTGCCCGACGGCAAGCTGGAGATGCTGCAGGCGGTCTCCGCCCGCCGCGGCATGCCGTTCGAATGGTCGTTCCTGCTCGACGCGCTGCAGACCGAGCGCGACCAGGGCATCACCATCGACACCACCCAGATCCGCTTCCGCACCAATGCGCGCGAGGTCGTGCTGATCGACGCGCCCGGCCACGCCGAATTCCTGCGCAACATGATCACCGGCGCCTCGCAGGCCGACGGCGCGGTGTTGATCATCGACGCGCTCGAAGGCGTGCGCGACCAGACCCGTCGCCACGGCTATCTCTTGCACCTGCTCGGCGTGAAGCAGGTCGCCGTCGTCGTCAACAAGATGGACCGCGTCGATTTCGGCCAGGACCGCTTCAACGAGATCAAGACCGAGATCTCCGCCCACCTCGAAGGCCTCGGCGTCAAGCCGGTCGCCGTAATCCCGATCTCGGCGCGCGACGGCGATGGCGTCGCCCAGCACACCTCGCGCATCCGCTGGTATGACGGCCCGACCGTGGTCGAGGCGCTCGACGGCCTGGAGCCGGCCAAGCCGCTGTCGAGCCTGCCTCTGCGCCTGCCGGTGCAGGCGATCTACAAGTTCGACGACCGCCGCATCGTCGCCGGCCGCGTCGAGGCCGGCGAACTCCAGACCGGCGACGAGATCGTGATCATGCCGGCCGGCAAGATCGCCAAGATCAAGACCGTCGAGGGCTGGCCGCAAACCCCGGTCACCGCGCCGCAAGGCGCGGGCCGCTCGGTCGGCATCACGCTCGACCGTGAACTGTTCATCGAGCGCGGCGACGTCATCGCCCATGTCGGTCGCGAGCCGCAGGCGGCGCGGCGGCTGCACGCCCGGATCTTCTGGCTGCACGACCAGCCGCTCGCCAAGGGCGACAACATCCTGGTGCGGCTCGGCACCCGCGAGGCGCGCGGCAGCGTGGTCGCGATCGAGAAGGCGGTCGATCCGGGTTCGCTCTCCAACGAAGAGAACGCCGCGATCGCGCGCAACCATGTCGGCGAGATCGAGATCGCGCTGACCCAGCCGGTCGCTGTCGATCCCTACACCGAGAACGCGCGCACCGGGCGCCTCGTCATCGAGGTTCAGGGCCGCATTGCCGGCGGCGGGCTGGTGCTGTCGATCGCGGCCGGCAAACGCGCCACGCCGGTCGACATCATGCCGGTGGAGTCGGCGCTGCAGCCGCAGGAGCGCGCCGACCGCTATCGCCACAAGGGCGCCGTGGTGTGGATGACCGGGCTGCCGGGCGCCGGCAAGTCGACCTTGGCGCGTGCGCTGGAGCGGCGGCTGTTCAGCCGCGGCGGCAACCCGGTGCTGCTCGACGGCGACACCCTGCGCGCCGGCCTCAACAAGGATCTCGGCTTCACGCCGGAGGACCGCGCCGAGAACATCCGCCGCCTCGCCGAGGTCGCGACCCATCTCGCCCGCAACGGCCAGATTGCGATCGTCGCCGCCGTGTCGCCGGCGCGCGACGACCGTGCCGCGGCCCGCCGCATCGCCGGCGATCTGTTCCGCGAGGTCCACGTCGCAACACCGGCCGAGATCTGCGAGAGCCGCGATCCCAAGGGCCATTACGCCAAGGCCCGCGCCGGAGCCTTGCAGAACTTCACCGGCATCGGCACCGACTATGAGCCGCCGCTCGACGCGGAACTCGTGATCGACACCGCCACACGCGGCATCGCCGACGCGACCGACGAATTGGAAGCACTGCTCTCGAAGACCGGCGTGCTGTTCGACGACATCGCCGATCTCGGCGCCAATATCTGAACTCGACCAGCGTCTCCCCCCGGAATCGGGCATTGTTTCCGGGGTGAGCTCTCGCCGTCTCCACCGCTGTCATGCTCCGCGAAGGCGGAGCATCCAGTACTCCGCGGCAGAAGACATTGAACCGGGATGTCACGGCGGACTGGAGCGTCCGCCGGAGCCTGTTCTCGGGCTCGCCAAAGGCGAGACCCGGGGGCGAACAGCAGAGGCCAAAATCTCGAGATCAGCTTAACCACGACAATGGAGTCGGTGGAGTCGGTCGGGCAGGACTTTCCTTCGATGTCGCCGCGTCAGAGCGCACCGACATAGGCGGTGAGATCGTCGAGCTCGGCGTCGGTCGGCTGCCGCGACTCCATCTTCTTGGCGTAGACTTCCCACATCATCTTCACCGCCTCGCGCAGCGAGGCGGTGCGGCCGTCGTGGAAATACGGCGCGGTCGACGCCACCGCGCGCAGCGCCGGCACCTTGAACTTGCCGCCGGTGCCAATGTCGTCGCGGCTCTTCTTGTCGAAGCTCGTCAGTTGATGGCAGGTGCCACAGCCGCCATCGTTGAGATAAAGCTCGTAGCCACGCTTCACCGCCGCGCTGGCGTCGGCCGTCGGCGAGCCATCCTCCTTGAGCTGCCAATTCGCCGGATATTTCAAGGTGCGCACATAGGCGACGAGGGCCGCCAAGGTCTCCTTCGACGGCTCCGGTCCCTTCATGCGGTTGACGATGATGCCGCGGATGCTGTCCTCCAGGGTCGCAGCCTGGCCGGTCCAGCCGAACACCGAGCGCTCGCCGACGCCCCAGAGCGTCGGCGTGTTGCGGCCATTGGGATCGCCATCGGCGACCACGTCGAGCCCGACATAGGTCTTGTTGTTGGTATGCCCGGTCGAGAAGTGGCAGGTCGCGCAGGACGCCTTGCTGCCGCCGGACAGGCTGGCGTCGTTGAACAGCTGCAGCCCCTTGGCCGCGAGCTCTGCCTCGGAGAGCTGGGCCGGCGGCGTCTCAGCGGCAGCAGCGACCTGCGGTGCCGCCTTCGGCTTCTCCGTCGCCGCAACCGCATGTGGCGGCTGATGCGCGGCCCGGTGCGGATCCCGATTCGTATCCTTGGGCTTTTGCCCTATCGCCGCAGCAAGCAGCGACAAGGGCTTCCCCACAATGGCAGCAAAATGCGGCGGCGTCGGCTTTGGCTCTACCGCAGCAAGGTATGGCGCAACGGACTTGTCGGCCGCCAGTGCGGGCAGAGCGAGCAGGCCAAGACACAACACGACCAACCGCACTCCAGTCACCGACATGACTCGTCTCCCCCGCACCCTCTACATGCAAATCATTGTTGATAGCTTTTACGTCCGAAGTAGGACTGTGCGGCGGCGAGGAATCGACGCGCGAGTGTCGGCCGCCGCACAACCGATGGCGGTCGGGTCTCGATCGCGCTTGGCCATCGGCGCGGCTGCCGTCAGCGTCGCATCCGTGTGATGGGCGTCACGGTCGATGCGGGCGGGGCGTCCTAACGCTACGCCCACGGCCAGGGCGCTGAGCAAGCCGCGCAGCGGACACGTCGTCCAGGCCGACCGGCTATCCATCCTCGGCGCTGATTCACACACTCAAGGAGAGGTCACCATGTCGCGCTCCACCGTCACCAAGATTGGCTTCGCTTTGTCTCTCATCATCACCAGCCTCGGCGCGATGTCGCAGGCGCAGGCCGGCGGCGCCTACGGACCCGACACCTGCAAGGTCGGCTATGTCTGGCGCGAAGCCTATCCCGGCGACCACACCTGCGTGACACCGGAGCAGCGCGCCCGCGCCGCGCTCGACAACCGCCAGGCCGGCAACCGCGTCAGCGCCACCGACCGCACCTATGGCTCCAGGACCTGCCGTCAGGGCTACGTCTGGCGCGAGGCCTATGTCGGCGACACCACCTGCGTCACCCCCGAGCAGCGCGCCCGCGTGAAGTACGACAACGCCCGCGCCAACGGACGATATCAATAAGGTCGTTCGAGACTGCTGGCAGGGCGGATGAGCAACGCGTCACCCGCCCTTTTCAGCTGCCGCGCCGACGCCGCATGCTTAGGCGTTGTGAGATTGACGAAACCTGGGGCGAGCAAGGCGGCACCGAGAGTCGGCGCGTCTTTGCCATCGCATGAGCTGTTCACGCCGGCTCCGTCCGCTGGCGAAGTCCAAACATCGCCCCGCGTCGATCCATCGACGGCAGGCGAAGCGACGTTGCCGCGGCGGTTGCCAGCACGGCGACGACGATCCCGGCGATCACGTCGATGAAGTAATGCCCACCCACCAGCGGCGTGACCACCAGCATGCCACCATTGGTGACGATCGCGATCGGCCGGCTCCACCACACGCTCCAGCATCCCCAAAGCGCCAGCGCCGCCGCCGCTGCATGGAAGCTCGGGAAAGTCACGATACCTCCCAATTGCGTCACGTTGAGCGCCCGCAGCGATCCGTCGCGCACGAACGGCAGACGATCGAGCTGCACCAGATAGCCCGTCGCCCGGAAGTCCGCCGTCTCCGGTGGCAGGCCGTAATGCTGGTAGGTGCCGACAGCCGGAAACAGCGCCGACACCAGCGCCGTCACGAACACCGCAATCACGCAGGCCAGCGTAAACTGCTGAAGACGGAGAGGGTTCTTCGTCAACCCGAGCAACAGCGGGACGCCGAGGCCGAGCCATCCGATCATCGCATAGAACATCGGAACGTAGCGCAGCAGCTCCGGTTGCGAGACGAAGTAGCGATAGTAGCCCGGCCAATCCAGTCCGAGCAGCTCGTCGAGCCGGGCCAGGCTGTGATCCTGCAGCGGCAGAGCCGCCGATGCCGCGATGTAGGAGAGCGGCGTGCCGCAGAGGAATAGGATGTTGAGCTGGGCCAGCGCGAGCAGCACGAAGGCCGGCCGCAGACCCCACGACCACCGGGAGATGACATAGCCGACCGCAGCGAATGCGGCCGCTGTTTCGACCGAGGCCAGCAGGCCACTCTCGACGACAAACGAGAACTGCGAGCTCGCCATGCAAATCGCGACGATCAGATAGATCGCAACGAGTGCCAACCATGTGGCGACATGCAGACGCCGCGCGTGATTCAGCTCCGTATCAGCGTTCATCATCCCCACCCCCGGTGACACCCGTAATTATACGGTAACAATCTAAGGTGAGGTTAATTGAGGTTGCACAACTCTATGCAACGCACGTTGGGGCTGAGAATATGCGATCGCGCGCAATGGACACGGCGTTGCCTCGGCCTGCCATCCGTCTTGAAAGACAGAGTCGAACGCATCGCTGCCGGGCCGGCACACGGGTGGCATGACGCACCTGCGCGATGCGCGGGCGCGCATTTGCTTACCCTACGAACGACAACCTAATGACGAAGCACGGGCGTGCGTTCGTAGAGATCGGCGATACGGCAGCTGAGGCCGAAGCCGGGCAGCGACAGCTCGGCTTCGGCGCTCTGCAAGATCGCGGACGTCCAGGCACCGTCGACCTTCAGATCGAGTGTGACCGCCATTCGATCCTGCGCGATGACAAGCACGGCGCGGCAATGCGGAGGCCCTCGGTACAGGTCACGCTTGACCTCGATCCAGCGCCGGTCGGTGACCCTTCAAATGCAAGATCAGGCATGAACGGCTCTCGCGGTTGATGTGCGATCGAGGGCTGGCGCCCAGTAGCTGTTGAAGCCAGCCGCTTGAACTTCTGTTGCAGGAAACCCGAATTCGCCTGCGCTATCAACCTGATTTGCCCTGTCCAGTCCCCAAGGCAGAAATATTCCTATTTCTTTTTTTCAGAATCAATGCTTATGTCTTCGCGTCCCGTCCCACACGAGGGGCGTTTCGCGACCGTCACGGACGTCGGGTGCGGGATGCGGTGGGCGCTTTGGGCTGCGGCGTGAGCGATCAGGCTGGCGGACAGTCCCTAAGGCGCACGGCCAAGCCGTGGGGTCCTGGCATCCCGATGCTGATGCCACGCAAGCGACGACGCTGACGCGTCGCGCGGGCAACGGTGACCAGAAAGCCCGGCGCACCGGGGAGACCACGGAGCAACCGTTAAAGCCATCGCGCAGGGAAGGCCGGATGTCCGGCTCGTACCTGTGGTGACTGCCGCCTGCTTTTTTGTCTGCAGGCGGGCCATGGGTGCAGCCCGCACCCGGCCTTCCCAGCGCCTCTCGTGTTCGAGAGGCCGCACATCAACAAAGCTCGGACGCGGTCAGGCGTCGCGAGGACGAAGGTGATTGTCCGCAGATGCAGAATCTGACGTGGGCCATGCAACCTCAAGGGGCATTGCGAGCGAAGCGAGGCAAACCAGACTGTCGCCGCCGCGGCAGCCTGGATTGCTTCGTCGCTTCGCTCCTCGCAATGACGGCGAGCGAATGCCTGGACATCAGGGACGACAGATCGCCCCCGCCCCCGGACGACCGCGCCCGGAACCATCCCTGCCCCAGACCAACGGCGATACCCCTCCCCCCTTCCTTGGACCCCGCTTTGGCGCTAAATGCACTGCACGCGCCGCCCCCCGAGGCGGCGATTTCAGCACGCCCAAAACACGCGCAACGTCGCTTTGACCCGAGAGAAACGTCTCATCATGACCCGTATCGACGCCCACGGACTGAAGATCGCCCCGGTTTTGTTCGACTTCATCGCCAAGGAGGCGGCACCCAAGACGGGGATCGATCCGGACGCGTTCTGGGCCGGCGTCGCCGCCATCCTGCGCGATCTCGCCCCGAAGAACCGCGCGCTACTTGCCTACCGGGACGCCCTGCAGGACAAGATCGATGCCTGGCACCTTGCCAACAAGGGCAAGGCCTTCGACCTCGGCGCCTATAAGGCGTTTTTGAAGGAGATCGGGTATCTCCTGCCGGAGCCGGCGACCCACAAGGTCGAGACCGCCAATGTGGACGAGGAGATCGGCAAGATCTGCGGCCCGCAGCTGGTGGTGCCGCTGACCAACGCGCGCTACGCGCTGAACGCCGCGAACGCACGCTGGGGCTCGCTTTACGACGCCTTCTACGGCACCGACGCCATCCCGCATGATCCGAGCGAGGGCGGAAAGGGCTACAACAAGGCGCGCGGCGACAAGGTGATCGCCAAGGCCAAGGCGTTTCTCGACGCGGCTGCGCCGCTCGCCACCGGCAGCCATACCGACGTGACCGCCTACAGCGTGATCGCGGGGCAGCTCTCGGCCAAGCTCAAGAGCGGCAACGCCACGGCGCTGAAGGATGGCGCGCAGTTCGCGGGCTACCAGGGTTCGGCGGAAGCGCCCAGCGTGATCCTGCTCGCCAATAACGGCCTGCACATCGAGGTGGTGATCGATCGCAGCCACGTCATCGGCAAGGACGATCCGGCCGGCGTCTCCGACATGATCCTGGAGGCCGCGGTCTCGACCATTCTCGACATGGAGGACTCGGTCGCCGCGGTCGATGCCGAGGACAAGGTGCTGGTCTATCGCAACACGCTCGGCCTGATGAACGGCACGCTGTCGGCCGATTTCGAGAAGGGCGGCAAGACGCTGACCCGCGCGCTGAACAGCGACCGCAGCTACACCACGCCGTCCGGCGGCACGCTGACTTTGCACGGGCGCAGCCTGCTGCTGATCCGCAATTGCGGACATCACATGTTCACCGACGCCGTGCTCGACGACAAGGGCGAGGAGGTGCCGGAAGGCATTCTCGACGCTGCCGTGACCGGCCTGCTGGCGATCCACGACCTCAAGGGCCATTCCAAGGTCAAGAACAGCCGCACCGGCTCGATCTACATCGTCAAGCCGAAGATGCACGGCCCCGACGAGGTCGCGCTCACGGTCGAATTGTTCGCGCGCGTCGAGAAGCTGCTCGGCCTGCCCGAGAACAGCATGAAGGTCGGAATCATGGACGAGGAGCGCCGCACCACGGTGAACCTCAAGGCCTGCATCCAGCAGGCTTCCAAGCGCATCGTGTTCATCAATACCGGCTTCCTCGACCGCACCGGCGACGAGATCCACACCTCGATGGAAGCGGGCCCGATGATCCGCAAGAACGAGATGAAGGCGCAGCCCTGGATCAAGTCCTATGAGGATTGGAACGTCGACATGGGCCTGACCTGCGGCCTTCCGGGCCACGCCCAGATCGGCAAGGGCATGTGGGCCGCGCCGGACAAGATGGCGGACATGCTGGCGCAGAAGATCGGCCACCCGCAGGCGGGCGCGACCACCGCCTGGGTGCCGTCACCGACCGCGGCGACGCTGCATGCCCTGCACTATCATCAGGTCAATGTGCACGCCCGTCAGGCCGAGCTCACCAAGGGCGGCCCGCGCGCCAAGCTCGGCGACATCCTCACCATTCCGGTGTCGAACTCGAACTGGGCCCCCGACGACGTCCGCCAGGAGATCGACAACAACTGCCAGGGCATCCTCGGCTATGTCGTGCGCTGGATCGACCAGGGCGTCGGCTGCTCCAAGGTGCCGGACATCCACGATGTCGGCCTGATGGAGGATCGTGCGACCTTGCGCATCTCCAGCCAGCATCTTGCCAACTGGCTGCACCATGGCGTCGTCACCAAGGACCAGGTGATGGACTCGCTGAAGCGCATGGCCGTGGTGGTCGACAAGCAGAATGCCGGAGATCCGCTCTACAAGCCGATGGCGCCGGCATTCGATGGCGTCGCGTTCAAGGCGGCGTGCGATCTGGTGTTCGAAGGTCGCACCCAGCCCAACGGCTACACCGAGTACATCCTGACCGCGCGGCGCCGTGAGGCAAAAGCGCAGGCCTGACGACAAGCCCCGGCTCAGCCGGGGCTTTTTTTACTCAGCATGAGGTAACATGATCCCGCTCATATCACCGCGATGTATCGCAGCAGCGAGATCACCCCGAGCACGATCACGACGACCCGGCAGATCTGCTTGGCCCGTCCGTCGATCGGCAGCAGATTGATGAGATACAGGATCAAGAGAACGACGAGGAAGGTGACGAGAGCACTGATGAGCATGGAAGGCCCCTGAGAGATGGAGAATGCGCTGGCGCTCCTCTCCTAACCCGCTCAGCCGCGCGAAGTTCCGCAGTCGGAACTTCAGCATTTGCCCCTATCCGTAGTTCCACGGGCCAGCGGTGCATCCAGTCTTTTACTGGTTTTACTGTCGAATGGGCCGTGAATCGGAGATCGAAATGCTGAACCGCCTGACCATTTCGTCGCTGCTGAAGACGGTCATCATCACGGCCGCCCTCGCTGTGATCACCATCTTCTCGCTGAACGCCTGGAATTCCTGGAATCGGCTGCAATCCGCTCAACGGATCGCAGGCGTTGCCGAGGTCTCGGGCGTATTGTTCAAGGCCATGAACAGCATGCGCAGTGATCGTTCGACCACGATCCGGGTCCTGAATGCCGATCAGGCGATGGATGGCGACACGGAGAAATTCCTGCGCTCCGCGCGTGACATCTACGTTCCTGCGCTGAACCGCAGTCTCGAACTGCTGCGCGGCATCGACTTCCAACAGAATGAGAACCTGATCGCCGAGCTCGACCGGCTCAACAAGACGCTGAGCGCGGAGCACAGCGAGTTCTGGAGCGAGATCGTCAAGCCGAAAGCGGCTCGCCGCGCTGGCCTACCCAAGGAGTATGGCGAAACGTTCGACGCGCTGCTGGCCCTGCTCGACAAGATCACGGCGAATATCGCCGCCAGCGTCAATCATCAGAGCGCGACCGTCGACCAATTGCTCATGATCAAGCAGATGGCCTGGCTGATGCGAAACACGGCCGGTGAGGCATCGCTCGTCGTGAGCAACGCGCTGGCGGCCGGCAAAGTGTCGCCCGAGGCGGTGTTGGCCTACACCAAGCTCGTCGGTGGTATCGAGACCGGATGGAAGGCGGTCCAGCTCGCCACCTCCGGCATGAACCTGCCCCCGGCGCTTTCGGCGGCGATGTCGAGCACGGAGCAGGCCTACTTCACGCCGGAATATGCCGGCCTGCGCGAACGTCTGCTGGCGGCTGTGCAGAAGGGCGAAAAGCCCGAACTGACGCCATATCAGTGGAGTCCGTTCTCCGTGAACAAGATGACGAGCGCGGTCGCGCTGGCCGAGGCGGCGCTCGACGCAGCCAAGGAGTACTCCGCAGCGCAGCAGAGCGTTGCAATGACGTCGCTGATGCTCCAGCTGACACTCCTGCTCATCGCCGTCGGGCTGGGCGGCGCGTCCATAGCCGCCGTGAGCGGCCGGGTCATCCGGCCGTTGCACCGGATGCGTGACGCCATGCTGGCGGTCGCTGGGGGAGATCTCACTGTCGATACCGGCTACACGCAGCGACAGGACGAGATCGGCGCGCTCGCCGGTGCCCTCGAGACCTTCAAGCAGCAGGCCAATGAGAAGATCGCAATCGAAGCCCAGGAACGTGAGCGCAACGCCACCGCGGCGGCGCGCCAGCGCGCGATCGAGACCTATGTTGCCGAGTTCGAGGGGCTGGTGCGCGAGTCGCTCGAGCAGCTTGGCCGCGCTTCCACCGACATGCAGGCGACGTCGTCCGGCCTGACCAATGTCTCGCGGCAGACCAATGCCCGCGCCGAGGTGGCTGAGAAGGCCTCGAACGATGCTTCGATGAGCGTGCAGACGGTCGCCTCCGCGGCGGAGGAACTCAACGCCTCGATTGCCGATATCAGCAAGCAGGCCTCGCATGCCGCCGGCATCGCCAGCCGCGCCGTGGAGCAGGCGCGCATGACCGACGGCACCGTGCAGGGCCTGTCGCAATCGGCCAACCGCATCGGTGAGGTGGTGGGCCTGATCAACAGCATCGCCTCGCAGACCAATCTGCTGGCGCTGAACGCCACCATCGAGGCGGCGCGTGCCGGCGAGGCCGGCAAGGGCTTTGCCGTCGTGGCCTCGGAGGTCAAGACCTTGGCGAGCCAGACCGCCAAGGCGACCGACGAGATCTCCGAGCAGATCTCCGACATTCAGCGCGTCGCCAATGATGCGATCGATGCGATCCAGCGCATCGGCGGCATCATCGGCGAGGTCAACGAGGTCGCCACCGCGATTGCCGCCGCCGTGCAGGAGCAGGGTGCAGCAACGCAGGAGATCTCGCGCAGCACCCAGTTTGCCGCCGACGGCACCAAGAACGTCTCCGACAACATCACCGGGGTGAAGTCCGACGCCGACGCCGCAGCCGCCGCGGCCGAGAACGTCCGGCACGCCTCCGAGACGCTGGAGAACCAGAGCCGAAATCTCCGTCACCAGGTCACGGACTTCCTCAGCAACATCCGCGCGGCATGAGGCGCCGGGTCAGTCGGCCGCCATCAGCGGGGCTCGCTCATACTTCGCGCGTAGCGATGCCGGCGCCGGCGAGAAGTTGAGCTCCGCGCTCTTGCGGCCTGCACTGCGGTTCGCCACCTTGAGGCCGTCGTCGCTGGCCACGATGTCGCCCTTGCGCAGGGTCGGGTCGTTGTCGATCGAGACCTGGGCGAGGCCGAAATGGTCCTTGCCATTGCAGGTGCAGCTGTCGACCACCTCGGTGCGATAGCGGAAGGCGTTGGGCAGCGCCGAATAAGGCTTGCCGCTCTCGGTCTCGGCGCCGTCGATCGAACTGCCATAGACGATCTCGGTCTTGGCGGCCGGGCAGAAGCTGTTGCAGGCCGCTTCCTTGCTCTGGTCGCCGGTGGCGCCGAGCGGGAAGTAGCGGCCATCACAGGTCCGGACGCACCAGGCGACACTGCCGCCGCCACCGCGGGAGGTGGCCTCGCCACGCGGCGCCGGGCGCGGCGCAGGCGCTTCGTCGGCGAACGGCATCCGGACGTAGGGCTGCGGCGCCTGCCGGGCATTGAAACCGCCGAACAGCGCCGAGAAAAAATCCTGCGCACGCGCCGCGCTCGGCCCGGACAGCGCGGCAGCTGTCGTGATGGTTGCCACCGCGATGGCCGCGCATATGCTTCGACTGGTCATGGCTCCGCTCTCCGATCAGTTCACGGCCGCCACCGGCAGCGACATCGCCTGCCGCCCGGACGGCAGCGGGGTCCCACGCCCCGGTGTCGTGCGGGCCTGCAGCGACGCATTCTTCGGCAGCACGACGACCTTGCTGCCCAGCTGCACCCGGCTGAACAGGTCGGTGACGTCCTCATTGGTCAGGCGAATGCAGCCCGAGGAGACGAACTTGCCGATCGTGGTCGGGTCGTTGGTGCCGTGGATGCGGTATTCGCTGGAGCCGAGATACATCGCGCGCGCACCGAGCGGATTGCCTGGACCGCCGGCCATGAAGCGCGGCAGATAGGGCTGGCGCGCGATCATCTGGGCCGGCGGATGCCAATCTGGCCATTCCGCCTTCCGGGTGATGGTCTGCACGCCGGTCCAGGTAAAGCCCTCCCGGCCGACGCCCACGCCGTAGCGCAGCGCCCGGCCACCGCCGAGCACGTAGTACAGATAGGTGTTGCCGGTATCGATGATGATCGTCCCCGGCGCCTCCCGCGTATCCAGGTTGACGATCGTGCGGCGCAGCCGCTCCGGCAGCAGGCTGTCCTCGTCCTGCGCGGCGTTGGGCGATCTCGACTCATCGGGAGGAAAGGTCTGCTGCTCGATCGGCGCGTAACCGAGGCTTTGCGCGCGAGCATCTGTCACGGCAGGCCCGAGCAGGAGAGCGACAGTACCGGCCATCACGATGGCGGTCCGCCGCGAGAAGCGGCGCGCGCCAGAAACAAGCTGTGTCATGGAGTGCCCCTGTCAAACGAGCATCGCGGTGCGACGCATGATTGCTTCTCCAACGCCCATCGGCGCGCCGCAGTTCCGGCCCGATGTGGCTCCTCTACATCAGTCAAGCCAGCAGGCCCTCACGTTCACGCGACGGAACCCGATGCCACCTTCGTGTGTTTGCGCAGAACAGAACGTCGCCGGCGGGAGAGCTGCGCGCGAGAACTCCATCGGGGGAAACAATGGTCCGTGTACTTCCCACCGAGCGGGTGACGGCTGGCGGCAACGACAGCTCAGCCCTGACCGAGAGCCGTCACGAGCTCCCTCCCGTCATCAAGCGCGCCGAGATCGTCGCCGTCGCCCTGGTGATTCTGACGGCGATCTGCGTCACCGGCGTCCTCTATGTCGCCAAGGGATTCTTTCTTCCGATCGTCATGGCATTCGTGGTCGGAACGATGCTGTCGCCGGCGGCCAACTTCCTTGAGCGTCATCGTGTGCCGCGCGGTGTCGGCGCGGTGCTCATCGTGATCGCGGTCGCCGCCGGACTGGCCTTCATCATCGGCCTGATCTCGGCGCCCGTGCTCGACTGGACCAACCGACTTCCTGAACTCGCCACCCAGCTCAAGGCCAAACTGCACGTCTTCGATCGACCGCTCGCGATGTGGCATGAGATGCAGGCGGCGATTGGCGGCGGCAGCGCGCAGGCGCCTCCGAGCCTCGAGCTGCCGAAATTCGACTGGGTGCAACCGACCATCGAGTTCCTGTCGCCGACCTTTACAGAATTCCTGCTGTTCTTCGCGACGCTTGTCCTGTTCATCGCGAGCTGGCGCGATCTGCGGCGTACCCTGATCATGACCTTCGGAGACCATGATGCGCGATTGCGGACGCTGCGCATCCTCAATGAGCTCGAACTGCATCTCGGCAATTATCTGCTGACCGTTACACTCATCAATACGGGCGTTGGCGTCGCGACCGGGCTCGCCTGCGCGCTCACGGGCATGCCCAATCCCGCCGGCCTCGGCGCGCTCGCCGCCACGTTGAATTTCATTCCGATCATCGGGCCCATCGCGATGTTCTGCGTCCTGATTCTGGTCGGCTTGATCGCATTCCCGACCTTGAGCGGCGGGATGGTCGCGCCCCTCATCTTCGCCGCGATCACCTTCATGGAGGGGCATTTTGTGACGCCGACGATCATCGGCAGACGCCTGGCCCTCAACGCGCTCGCCGTGTTCATCGCGCTCGCCTTCTGGACGTGGCTATGGGGTCCGATGGGCGCCTTCCTTGCCTCGCCGCTGCTCATCGTGGCGCTGATCGTGAAAGAGCACCTGCTGCCGGACACTTCGCCGCAACTACCCGCCGACTAGGGCGTGGACTCATAAACCCTGGTCCAGAGGCGGGTTGAGCCGAGTGCGACTGCCGCGAGAAAGTTGCGAGCGAGCTTGTCGAAGCGGGTCGCGATGCGCCTGAAATGCTTGAGCTTGCAGAA